>Ga0314774_1001061_pt1 | contig 18913 bp, 14 predicted proteins | sample MetaGCBIA2018_FD_204515 | JGI IMG/M metagenome (GOLD analysis project Ga0314774, IMG submission 204515) | Cryopeg brine microbial communities from Beaufort Sea near Barrow, Alaska, United States - CBIA 2018 | ecosystem: Environmental > Aquatic > Marine > Coastal | place: USA: Alaska | collected...
AGTCAATAAACAAACTAAATTTGCGTTTGAAACAGACTTATTTTCTCAATAAAAAAGAATTGAATCAATAAAACCGGCACCTAACAAAGGAAATTTAGATTTTTGCTAAAACTTTCGGATAGCTGTGCTAAAATATAGAATAATGAAAAAATATATATTTCCAATTGTAATTTTAGTCGTGATAGGCTTCAGTAACGAGGTTTTCTCCCAAAACATTCAAAATAGGCAAGAATCTAAAGATGCCATATGGCCACAAATTACGAACACGGCTAAACCATGGACTCGTTGGTGGTGGATGGGAAATGCTGTTGATGAAAAAAATATCAATAGGGAACTGGAACTTTTTAAGGATGCCGGGATGGGAGGAGTAGAGATTACACCAATATATGGAGTAAAAGGACAAGAAAATTCCTTTATCGATTTTCTTTCACCACGTTGGATGGAAATACTTAAATATACGATATCGGAAGCTAAGGAATTAAACTTAGGTGTGGATATTAACATGGGTACCGGTTGGCCTTTTGGGGGGGCCGAAATTACTTCTGAATTGGCAGCGGGTCAACTATTTGTTCAAGAATTTTCGGTACAAGGTGGTAAAAAATTCAATGGCAAGATTACTCTTGAAGATACTACACAGCAGAAGTTTAATCCAGAATTGATAGCTTTAACTGCTTACAATGAAAAAAGTAAAACTGTTAATTTACTAAAAAATGTAATCGCAAATGGTGAGTTAAATTGGGATGTGCCTGAAGGCAATTGGAAAGTTTATGCGGCCTTCGGCGGAAATACAGGACAAATGGTAAAAAGAGCAGCTCCTGGGGGAGAAGGTTATGCTATGGACCATTTGGCCAAAAAGCCAACCCAAGTTTATCTTAATAAATTTAATGAAGCTTTTAATGATAACAATATAGGAATACGCTCATTTTTCAACGATAGCTATGAAGTTTACGATGCCGATTATTCTCCAAATATCTTTGAAGAATTTGAAGCACTTAAAGGATATGATATCAGAAATTATATCAAAGAACTCACCAGTGATGATAACAGTGATAAAGCAAGACGAATTAAAGCAGATTATCGTGATGTAATGTCGCACATGTTGCTCCATAACTTTACCCAACCATGGGCGCAATGGATAACTGATCAAAATTCTCTTTCCAGGAATCAGGCTCATGGTTCTCCTGGAAATATTATTGATCTTTATGCTGCGGTAGATATTCCGGAGGCTGAAGTTTTTGGCTTGAACAAATTACCATTACCTGGGATAAATTATTATAGTTATAATAAGGACCGGGTTGCCCCAGATGAAATAATGATAAAATTTGCGACTTCCGCGGCACATTTATTAGGTAAACCTTTAGTGTCCTGCGAGACCTTCACATGGTTAGGAGAGCATTTCAAAGTGCCACTTTCCCATACTAAGCCACAAGTAGAGCAAACATTTTTAACTGGTATTAACCACGTGTTTTATCACGGGACTACCTACTCACCAGAAGAAGCAGAATGGCCGGGATGGCTTTTCTATGCGTCAACCAATTTTGCCCCTTCTAATTCTCAATGGCCACATGTTAAAGGCTTAAATGATTATATAACCCGTTGCCAATCTATTTTACAAAGAGGAAAAGCAGACAGTGATGTTGTAGTATATTTTCCTTTTGAAGATGTGATATATAATGCTCCACCAAAACTTGATATGCAGTTGTCAATAAATTCTGTAGATAAGTGGCTTCAGCCAACTGATTTTTATAAGGAAGTGAAGAATTTGGATGATTCCGGTTTTTTGGTTGATTTTATATCGGATAAACTTATTGAAAATTCTTATGTGGATAGTGGGAAAATAAAGGCTGGAAAAGACGGAGTGGCTTATAAGGCGCTTATAATTCCACAAACCCAGTTTATGCCAGTGAAAACTTTTCAAAATATCTTAAAATTAGCCGAAAACGGTACTAATATTATCTTTACGAAACTTCCAGACGATGTTCCTGGCTGGAATAATCTTGAAGAAAGACGAACCCAGCTTAGAGGCATAACATCGGGTATTCTATTTAAAAACACCAATAGCATTCAGTTGAGCAAACGCGGTAAAGGACAAGTTTTATTAGCTTCAAATATTGAAGAAGCTCTTAAATACCTAAACATTTCAGGAGAGAAAATACCACAAACAGGATTACAATTTATTCGTCGAGTAACTAACGAAGGCAAATATTACTATTTAGTTAACCATACTGCCAATCCAATTGAAAAATGGGTGCCATTAAATACATCTGCCAATTCTGTAGTTATACTGGATCCCCAAACGGGTAAAACAGGTTTGGCCGAAATGAGGATGGAAAATAGCAGTCTTAGCGTTAGAGTACATTTAATCCCTGGAGAAGCAATCTTTTTACAGACTTTCCCAGGAAATGCAGCTACTTCACAAAAATGGGAATACTACAAAACTGCCGGTAAGTCGATTGCAGTGGACGGTCCTTGGCTACTGCAGTTCACCAATGGAGGCCCTCAATTACCACAAGAAAAAACTCTGAGTAATCTTTCCTCGTGGACAGAAATTGATAATAAAGATGCTCAGAAATTTTCAGGTACTGGTGTGTACACTACCTCCTTCAATTTGCCGTCTCTATCAGCACAAAATTATGTTTTGGACTTAGGTGATGTTCGTGAAAACGCCCGAGTTTGGATAAATGGCCAAGAAGTGGGAATTTTATGGAGCATACCATATAAAATCAATGTAGGTCCATACCTAAAAAATGGAAAAAATACACTAAAGGTGGAAGTAACGAATCTCATGGCAAACCGCATAATAGATCTAGATAAAAGAGGAGTAGAGTGGCGCAAGTTTTACGATATCAACTTTGTAAACCTTCTATATACTCCTTTTGATGCATCAAAATGGGATTGGCAGCCGTCGGGTCTTCTTGGTCCAGTAACCATTACACCTTTACAAGAACAAAAAAACTTCTAAGAAAAAAAATTATAAGCGATTTTCAGTCCTGTTGAGATAATGGATTTTTTTATTTTCTTCCTAACACCTAATACAAGTAACCTAATTGTTCTTAAATGAGAAATTTATCTATTTTTATTGGCTTAGTGACCGTTCTTGGTTTAATTATTTGGGGCGTCTTACGATTTGAACCCAATTACCAAAAAGATAGAACAGAAGAAGAAGGTAGTGAATTAGATGTTAATTGTGACAACAACAGTAATTCGAATAAGCTAATAGCTTACAATCTGGCTACTTATTTCGTGAAGAAATTACTTAAGGAACCTACAACAACAGAATTTCCGAATTCAAAAGAAAAGCTAAAACATATTAAGTATCTCGGACACAAAAGGTATCGGGTAGATTCATGGGTAGATAGTCAGGATACCTATGGAGCAATGACAAGAAGACGGTTTAGCTGTATTTTTAAGAGGGATGGTTCTAGGGTAAGAAAAGAAATTTTTTCAATAGAAGAATATGGATATATACCAAATAAGAAATAGGTGCCACACCCATATATACAAAATATAGTGTGGAGGGGTTTTAAAGGAAGAATACATCATACAGTTAAGAATTTAGCTAAACAATTGGAGATGGTAAAATTTGTCCTCCATCTTCAAACTTCATAAGAGATTGATCAGGTCATTTTCACACGTGTATTTTGGTTTCTCGCTAATGATTTATTCAAAATAGATTTCATTCAACAATAAGGAGGGGGACTTTATTGCTCAAAATTTAGCACGTAGAGCCCTATTTGGTTTAATTTTATCGCTTAACACTTTTAAAATGATACCATATTCTTCAGATGAATTTTTCGAGTTAAAACCCATCGGAGATTAAAAAGGAAAGTTAGAGGAAAAAAGGGTGAATAGAAAAGTCTGAAGCCAGCATAGTTCAGGACAGTTAAATAAGAAAAACATTATAAATTTGATTCATAAAAAAATGGGTTTTGCGTAAATGTTTCTATTACCCCGCCAAGTTATCTATAAAAAATAACATAATAACTTACCAATGAAATATAACATACTTAAATTTAAATTTATTTACTTAGGAACAATTCTATTTGCATTATTAACTATCAGTTGCAAGACATCCGACACGAGAAATGTCAACAAAGAAGGCTTTGTGAAAATATTTGATGGTAAAACGATGCAAGGTTGGAAAGGAGACCCTGTATACTGGAGAGTTGAAAATGGTAATATGGTGGGAGAGGTTACTGCTGCAACACCTCTTGAGCACAACAAGTTTATAATATGGCAAGGGGGGCAGCCTGCAAACTTTGAATTGAAAGTGGATTTCAGAATTACCAAAGATGGTAATAGCGGTATAAATTATCGAAGTGTTGCTTTGGATGATATTTCCTTTGCCCTTAAAGGATATCAGGCTGATATAGACGGACAAAATAAATATACAGGTCAAAACTATGAAGAACGTGGGAGAACAACTTTAGCATATCGAGGAGAAAAAGTAATTATAAATACACCGGACGATCTTTCGGAATCTTTAATGGAAAATGTAAAAAATAACGCTTGGACGAAAAGAGAGGTAACAGGATTGTTAGGAGATCGAGACTCATTAGCGGCTTTAATCAAAAAAGAGGATTGGAATACAATTCATTTAGTAGTAAACGGCAACAGGATTCAGCATTATGTTAATGGTGTTTTAATGAGTGACGTAACGGATAATGATACCGTAAACCGTAAATTTTCTGGCAAACTAGGGATGCAAGTACATGTAGGTCCGGCTATGAAGGTTGAATATCGAAATTTACTGCTAAAGGAACTATAGTTTTTATTGATACATTGCTTTGATGAAATGTAGAAAACGAGATCTATTAATGTTAGCTAGAGTATTCAAAGCCTTGGGATATAGTTGAGAATGGTTTAAAATTTATTAATAATATTATCCTTAAACAATGCTTAGCCAATAAATGGAATATAAAAGGGAAAGTCTCAAATATAAAATTAAAACCCCTCTACCAGATGACTTCGTGATAGGTTATTTTATCCTCTATGTAAACTTTAATAAAATATCTTAATTGGCAAATACTTTGTAATAAAACAATCTCTGGTTAATGAAACTTTGAATAATATCAAAATTTAAAAGAAAAATCTATGAATAGAAATATTTTATTTTTTCCTCGTTTATTTTTTTTAGGACTATTCCTTATTCCCTTGCTTTCTTTTCAAAATGTACCTGTAGTGGAATTCAGGGAGCAGATGATAGCAGCTGAAAGTGCTGAATCTGTTGGTGTTTTTGATGTCAATGGAGATGGAGTTCTAGATATAGTTTCTGGAAGTTACTGGTATGAAGGTCCTTCTTATTTGAAGCGTAATTTCGTAGGTAGTGTAGAAAGGGTTGGTGAATATTTTGATGATTTTTCAACTATTCCACTCGATGTAAATGGAAATGGAAAAGTTGATTTTATAACTGGTGGCTGGTTTAATAAGGCTCTTTTTTGGCGAGAGAACCCTGGAAATGATAAGGAATGGACACTACATAAAATTGCTTCTACCGGCAATATAGAGACTACAAGAGCTTGGGACATAAATGGAAACGGGTTCAAAGAAATTGTGCCCAATACACCTGGTGACGCATTGGCTTATTATACATTAATACGGGATGAAAATAACAGAGGTACTGGTCAATTCTCAAGAATCCAGGTAGCCGAAAAACACGGCCACGGATTGGGGTTTGGTGATATCAATGGAGATGGTCTTGGAGATTTCGTCATCTCAGGCGGTTGGTTAGAGGCTCCTTCGAATCAGGAAAGCACCTCTTGGAAACTTCATTCAGATTTTAATCTTGGGGATGCAAGTGTTCCTATTATCGTTTCGGATATTAATCAAGATGGGCAAGCTGACCTGATAGTAGGCCAGGCACATAATTATGGACTTGATTGGTATGAACAAAAGAATACTGGAGTGGGGATTGAATTTATCAAACATCCTATTGACCCTTTTCAATCGCAATATCATAGTATGGAATGGTCTGATATTGATAATGATGGACAAAAGGAGTTAATTACAGGAAAGCGATACCGCGCGCATAATGGTAATGATCCTGGAAGCAATGATCCTTTCGGACTATATTATTTTAAATGGAATGGAGAATCGTTCACCAAAAACATCATTAGTTATGGGCCGTTTGGAGAGGGAAAAGGGACGGGGATCTCATTTTGTATTGCGGATTTACGAAATTCTGGAAGAAAGGACATTATCGTTGCAGGTAAGGACGGATTATTTGTCTATTTTAACGAAGGATAAAATTAATAATTTTTAATAATAATAAAGAACTTATTCTTAAGCAAATATAAAAATATGAAAAACTATCAGAAACCATCTAGAAATTTAATTATCATTCTTTCCCTTTTTTTACTATTGGGCATCTCTTGTAAAAAAGACGGGAAATCCAAATCAGACATAATTGGCAAGGTTGATCCAAAAATTGAAAAACTTAAGTTACAGCCAGGTTTTCATGCAGAACATTTATACGACATTGCTGAAAATGGAGAAGGTTCATGGGTAGCAATGACCTTTGATGGCAAAGGTAGATTAATTACATCTGATCAATATGGAGCTTTATATCGTCTGAAGCTGCCTGCTATCGGATCCGATTCACTCAGGCCCAGAATAGAAAAGTTGATAGTCGGAAATGGAACGGATGTAGATTCTACCAAATCTCATATAGGGATGGGCTCTGCTCAAGGATTGTTATGGGCATTTAATAGCCTCTACGTGATGGTAAATGTGGATGATAGAAATGAAGATTTTGAGAAAAAAAGTGGCCTTTATCGCCTTCAGGATACTAATGGGGATGATCAGTTTGACAAGGTAACTTTACTTAAGTCCATCAATGGATCAGGAGAGCACGGTCCCCACAGTATAGTATTGAGCCCTGATAAAAAGTCCCTTTATATAGTTGCTGGAAATCATACCGATCTCCCGCAGATGGATGACTACCGCCTTCCTCCGGTTTGGCAGATTGATAATCTCTTTCCACAAATAAAAGATCCTCGGGGACATGCTAATAATAAAACAGTTCCCGGAGGCTGGATTGCTAAAACAGATCCTAATGGAGAGCATTGGGAGCTTATAAGTGCTGGCTATAGGAATACATTTGATATTGCTTTTAACGAAGCGGGTGATTTGTTCGCCTATGATTCGGATATGGAATGGGACTTTGGTATGCCTTGGTATAGACCGACCCGCCTCGTACATGTCACCAGTGGCAGCGAATTTGGGTGGCGTACCGGTAATGGTAAATTGGATGCAGTTTACCCAGATAATTTACCTCCGATACTGAATATTGGTCAAGGATCACCGACCAACCTAATCTCAGGGATCAATACCAATTTTCCCGAAAAATATCGACACTCTTTGTTCGGATTTGATTGGAGTTTTGGAATCATATATTCTTTTCATATACAGCCCGAAGGTTCTTCTTATAGCGCTACTGGTGAAGAATTCCTCTCCGGATCGCCTTTACCATTGACCGATGGCGTTGTTGGTTCAGATGGTGCTCTTTATTTTCTTACTGGGGGTCGTAAGCTGCAATCAGACCTTTACCGAGTTTATTATGATGATCCTAACGTTAAAAACGAAGTGTTGGATTCCAATGTATCTTCCTTTACAGAAACGGAGGCGCATAAAATTAGGAAGCAGCTTGAGCAATATCATGAGGGTTCAAAAGCAGGGGCTGTTGATTTCGCTTGGCCATTTTTGGGGGATACCGACCGATTTGTAAGTTATGCGGCTCGTATTGCCATAGAACATCAGCCTGTAAGCCAATGGCAGGAACGGGCTTTAAGGGAGGAAAACCCACAAATTTTAACTTCGGCAATCATAGCCCTTTCCCGGCAAGGCAAATCGATTCTTAAAAATGAAATGCTAAAATCCCTGATGAGGATTGATTATAAGAATCTATCAGAAAAGGACCAGATAAACGAGTTACGGGCAATTGAATTGGTCCTCTATCGGGACGGGAAGCCTACCGCTAATGTAAAGAAAGATCTAATAGCTTATTTGACACCACATTATCCTGCAATAACCAATAACTTAAATCGAATTTTGAGCAAAATTATGATTTATTTAGAGGTTCCTCAAGCAGTAAAAATAACTCTGACTTTGCTTGAAAATGCGAAAGATGACAATTCAGAACAAAAATCGGTGCTCGGATCCTCTGACCTGATACTCAGAAATCCCCAATATGGGTTGGATATTGCTAAAATGCTTGCGAAGACCCCACCTGCACAACAAATATACCTTGCCATAGTATTAAGTGAGGCTGAAATAGGCTGGACACCAGAGCTTTATGAAAAGTATTTCAAATGGTTTAATAAAGCTTTTAATTACAAAGGTGGTCTAAGCTATGTGGGCTTTATTGACACGGCTCGGAAGAAGGCTTTGAGCCATGTTCCGGAAGACAGGTTTGACTATTATAACACAATTTCCGGGGATTCCTTAGTTAATGGTAGCGGAATTGATTTGGCAGGTGTTCCTGCCCCTGAGGGTCCAGGAAGGAATTGGACAATGGAGGAAGCACTTCCTTTTGTAAATAGTTTAGATAACCAAGATTTTAAGCGGGGAAAATCCCTCTTTGCTGGCACATTATGTATTTCCTGCCATACTGTGAGAGGAGAAGGAAGTGCTATAGGGCCGGATCTCACTCAATTGGGGACTAGGTTCGCTCCAAAAGATATCTTGGAGTCAATTATTGAACCTAACAAGGTGATTTCTGATCAGTATGCCTCTACTGTATTTTATCTAGAAGATGACAGTTCTGTAGTAGGTAAGCTCATCAAGGAGGATGAGAACACTTATTATGTTTCTCAAAATCCATTTTCACCACTAGACCTTCGGGAAATCCCTAAAATAAATGTTACCAATACAAAAATTTCTGATGTTTCCATGATGCTTCCGGGTCTGATCAATAGCTTAAATCCGGAAGAACTCCAAGATTTGATAGCTTACCTTATTTCAGGAGGTAATGAAGAACATGAGGTGTATAAAGCAAAATCTGAATAAATTTCTATCAATAAAATTCACATCTTTAATAATATAGAAGCTAAAAAATGACAAAACAAAGTTGGAGCGACAAAATATCCAATTCCGCACAAATGGGGGGTATAGAAACCGCTGTAATTGAAAATGGTGTAGGACGGGGAACCCGTATTGCCTGGATAAACACGGGAACCGGTCTGCGTTACAAAGTTGTCATTGACCGATCCATGGATATCGCAGATGCATTTTATAACCAACACAGCCTTGCCTGGATAAGCCACTTAGGAATTAGCTTTCCTGAACCGTTTTCTAATAGAGGAAAAGATTGGCTGAGAACTTTCGGAGGTGGCTTGCTCACCACGTGTGGCCTAGCTCATGTAGGGGGGCCGGAAGTAGATGAATTTGGTGAACGTGGCCTTCACGGATCCATAAGTAATAGCTTGACAGAGATAGAATCCATTATTCAACCTGACCCTATTGCCGGTAAAATGGAAATGAGTATTACAGGCAAAATTAAACAAACGCAAGTTTTTGGACCCTGTCTTGAATTGAGGCGTACAATATCAGGAAAACTTGGGCAGGCATTTATTAGGGTTCATGATGAGGTGATAAATAAGGGAAATACTCCTGCTCCACACATGATGCTATACCATTTCAATTTTGGATGGCCTTTAGTTGATGAGGGATCAGACATTCTCTGGCGGGGGACTTGGCAGGCACCTGTTGATATCATAGAAAATAACATTTTAAAAAGGGGGGATAACTTCCGTAAATGTTCCGCTCCATTAGTGAAGCATAGCGGAGGAGGAGAGGAGGCTATTTTCATTGACCCAACTCCAGATAGTTTCGGACAGTATAGATGTGGGCTGCATAACTCTCAACTTGGGATTGCAGTGGCCTTAAGGTTTAACAAAGAACAGTTGCCCTGCTTAACCAACTGGCAACATTGGGGTAAAGGCGAATATGTGACAGGGCTTGAACCTGGAACAAACTTTCCAATAGGACAGGCAAAGGCTAGGGACCAGAAAAAACTTATTTATCTTGCCCCGGGAGGAAGCAAGGTATATGACCTTGAAATAGAAGTTTTAAATAATTTGACTCTAATTAAAGAATTTTTAAAAAATATCATTCATGAGAACTAAAGATCATATTTTATGGAAACATCAGCAAAAATAAGTTTAGCAGAAAAAGCATTAGAACAGGGAAAAGGAATTTTACGTTTGGCCCCTACATGGGTGCCTCGATCTTTTTGTGTGCCAGGGCGAAGAATTAAATTACATCCCGATGATTACTATGTTCTTGGAGGCGAGAGGGGCGGTATTGACGAACGCTGGCTATCTTCCACTACTCCAGCAAAAAACGGACCTTTAACGGGGGAAAATGAAGGCTTGAGTTCCGTTGTTTTTAAGAATGGAGCAAAAGAAGAAAAATTACTTTTGAAGGATGCCATTGATGAGTTGAAAGGTGTCTTAATTGGAGATCGTCTATGGAAGGAGCATGGTAGTTGGCCAATGTATTCTAAATTTTTTGACAATATGGGACCACTCCCTCACCATATCCATCACAATGATGAGCATGCTAAACTGATAGGCCAATTGGGTAAACCGGAGGCTTATTATTTTCCGCCACAATTGAATAATCATGGAGGAGATTTTCCTTATACTTTTTTTGGAATTTCTCCCGGCACCACAAAAGAACAAATTCGCAAGTGTCTGGAAAATTTCACAAAAGGAGATAATAAGATTACTAATTATTCTCAGGCCTTTCGTCTGGAACCGGGTACTGGTTGGGATGTTCCCCCAGGGCTGCTTCACGCACCAGGGAGTATGTGTACCTATGAACCCCAAAAAGCTTCCGATGTTTTCGCGATGTATCAGTCATTGGTTAATGAAGCCATTATTCCGGAGGAACTGTTGTGGAATGGCACACCGAAGGAAAGGATAGGGGACTTTGACCAATTGTTGGAGGTAATTGAATGGGAACTTAATGTAGACCCACATATGATGGAAAATCGCTTTATGGCTCCCAAACCAGTTAGTTCTTTAAATGAGATGAAAGCTGGAGGATATCTCGAAAATTGGATTTGTTATAAATCAGATGCCTTTAGTGCCAAAGAACTCACCATTTTTCCAGGAGAAAGCGTTACCATCAAAGATAATGCAGCTTATGGTATGATTATGATGCAAGGGCGTGGCAAAATGGGGGTATGGGAGGTTGAGACACCTGCTTTAATAAGGTATGGGCAGTTGACCAATGATGAGTTCTTCATTAGTGAAAGCGCAGCTATGGAAGGTGTTCAGATCATTAATACTTCTACAACTGATCCGATAGTGATGCTAAAACATTTTGGACCTGGAAATCCTGATCTGATTTTGTAATAAACTTCAAACTTTAAATAATTTAACTTATGGCTGAAAATAATTATCCCAAACTTCACAATGCTACATGGCCTGGAATCGTGGGAAAAGGACCTGATTCAGAGCCAGTCATTTCTTTGGATAAAATGTTGGAAATGACCGCTGCTGCTGAAGTAAACGGAGTAAAATTCGATGGAGTGGATATTGGGCTCTTAAATCCTCATTTAAATATAGATAGCACAGATGATGAAATCGAAAAACTAGCTGCCAAAGTTTCCTCTTTTAACCTGAAAATTGGTAGCATTGTTGCGCCCATCTGGGGAAACCCTGCAATGGGTAGTAAAGAAGATCGCGCACAATTTGTGGAAATAGTTCGCAAAGCCTGTCGCTTTGGGCAGAAATTACGCGAGTTGGGAGTTCGACCAAACGGAATTATTCGGATTGATTCGGCAAGCTCCGTTGAAAATTGGGCAGAAGACCCGGTAAACAATTCTAAACTGATTGTCCAAACTTTCCGGGAAGCCTGCGACGTTGCCGCCGAATACGGAGAACGTTTAGCTGTTGAGGGTGAAATTTGTTGGGGTGGCATACACAGCTGGAAAACAATGGTTGAAACTTTAGAGGCCGTTGATCGTCCTAATATTGGATTCCAGGCTGACATGTCTCATACCTTATTGTACCTGCTGGGTTTCAATAGACCGGAAGACCGTATTCTGCCTAAAGACTTTGAATGGAGCGACCGGGATACATTGACTGAAGCTCTTAAAACTGTAACCAAAGCTCTTCGTCCATGGACCATCGATTTTCACGTGGCTCAGAATGATGGCACGGTGCATGGAACAGGGTCTCATGATAAAACCGGCCGCCACTGCCTAGCTACTGAACCTAATGGAAGACTTAATATCGCACAGGATGCTGGCCACTGGCTGCGCGATGAGGAAGGAGAACTAACAAAAACTTTTAAACATATTTGCTGGGATGGATGTATGTTCTCGAACGAAGTGATGATGCAACAGCAGACATGGAATGATATCCTAGCCGCAATGATTGAAGTCCGGAATTTACATGGCTGGTACGAAGCGGAGTAATTTTCTTGTAACTATGTTTTTTTAAAAATTACATAACTAACAGTGATAAAATGAGTAAAAAGAAAGAATTAAGAATTGGATTGATTGGATGTGGATTAATGGGGCGGACACATTCGAACGCATATAAACGTATTGGTGATTTTTTTCCTGAATTGGAATATCATCCGGTATTGAAAGCTGTTTGTTCGCGCAGTGAGAATAAAGTAAGGGAATTTGCAAACCAATGGGGCTATGAGTCGATCGAAACAGATTGGAAGGCTATCATTGCGCGTAAGGATATTGATGCTGTTGATATATGTACACCCAATAATATGCATTCCGAGATTGCGATTGCTGCTGCAAATGCAGGAAAAATGGTTCTTTGCGAGAAACCACTTGCCCGAACTTTAACAGAAGCGTTACCTATGGTGGATGCCATTGAAAAGGCAGGTGTTAAGAATACCGTATGGTATAACTACCGTCGCGTTCCGGCCGTTACCTTAGCCAAACAGATAATCGATTCGGGTAAGCTAGGTAGAATCTTTCATTACCGATCCAACTTTCTTCAGGACTGGACCATCAATGCAAATTTGCCCCAAGGAGGTGAAGCCTTATGGCGTTTGGATTCGGCTGCGGCTGGATCTGGTGTAACGGGAGACCTTCTGGCCCATTGTATTGATACAGCAATGTGGCTGAATGGAGGGATCAAGGATGTTTCTGCTATGACAGAGACCTTTATCAAAGAACGTGTGCATCAGGAAACCGGTAAGGTACAGAAAGTGGATATCGATGATGCATGTATATTCCATTGTCATTTCGAAAATGGTGCATTGGGCCAATTTGAGTCTACTCGTTATGCCCGTGGCCATAAAGCCCAGTTCACATTGGAAATTAATGGGGAACATGCCTCCATTCGTTGGGACCTAGAAGATATGAACCGCTTGGAATATTTTGATCATGCTGATGATTCAATTGTGCGCGGTTGGCGCTCAATCCATGTTTCTGATAGTGACCAGCCTTATATGGATAGATGGTGGATTCCCGGAACAAGTATAGGTTATGAGCATACTTTCGTTCACCTAGTGGCAGATTTCTTTAAAAGCCTGGAAACAGGAGAATCATGCTCACCAACCTTCAAAGAAGCATTGGAGACACAGAAGGTTTGCGAGGCAGTTCTCGATTCAGCGGCTTCTAAAAACTGGAAGAATACCGATGTTGAGTGGAAGGAGAAGGTTGGTTCAGTCTCCTAAACCAATACTGTGTTTGAAGATGTATAAGAAAGCAACCTTGCAGGAAGGGCATGAATTAGGAATAATGAACAGAAGTAATATTACGATTTCATTTCTGATGAAATATTAAGGAGGTTACGGATCGTCGTTTTCGAAATTTAATAGGATTCAAAATTCTGGAGTGGTCGGCTGTAAGTCAATGAATTTAAAGACCTTATTATTTGCGAAGAATAATGGAAGGGTGCGTATGAGGATCCAGATTTTGTAACCTTGTATTATGGACGTTAGATTAATTAAAAAATTAACTGATTAATCGCTTGTTTACAAGTACTACATATTTTGTCGTGGTCATGTAATAGTTTTGGGATATTAAAATTCAAAGCTATGAAGATATTGGAATTTGTGAGTAAATTTTCTGATGAACAAAGTTGTAAGGAGTATTTCAGGGATATTCGGATGAAAGAAGGTGAAGTTTGTAAAAAATGTGGGTGTAAAAAGCATTGTTGGTTGATTTCAAAATGGCAATTTCAGTGCTTGCAAAGTAATTTCTGGACAACCTTAAAGAGTGGAACAGGAAATGACCGGTGCAAGACTGAATGCTGAACTTCATCTTATTGAGAAATGTGGATATGTGTTTCCCTTGTAAAAATTGGGTTTTTCAATTCCCTTGTCAGAAATTGTTGATTAAACCATTAAGTTTTGGTGCAGAGGTAAGGTTCAAAGAGCGAAAAAACTCCTCTACTTTCCATCTCTATTCATTGATTGTTATAAATAGCAGGAGCTTTTCAATTGATAGCCTTGATTTTTCTGGTGTTAATAGTATGGTTCAAATGGCATTTCCAATGGTCTAAAAACTGGTTTAAATCAAAATTTATATCATTGTCAGATCGGATTTTAGTCTCAGTTAATACTCTGGAAGTTGTGGCTGTTCGGTTAGATAAATATGTTAAATTAAAGATTTTAGCAAGAGGAAGATTTTAATATTAAAACGGGAGATTTAGAAATTTAAAAAAAGACGAAAAAAATTTAAAAATTAAATCATTAAATCCAAATTCAATGAATGGAAATATCAACAAAAGTGCTTTATTCAGTGGGAGTTGCTTTGCACTTATCACCACTGCCTTTTCTTTTTCAATTAGGGCAGGAATCCTCCCTCAATTAGGTGACGAATTCGGCCTTTCTGCCGAACAATTGGGATTTATTAATTCTATGTGGTTTTTAGGATTTCCGATTTCCATGATTATAGGGGGGGTGGTTTATCATTCTTTTGGTCCTAAAAATATTATGAGGGTAGCTTTTATAGCTCATACTATAGGAATTATATTGACCATTTACGCAGGGGGTTATGTGGGGTTACTCATTTCTACACTTTTTATTGGTTTTGGTAATGGATGTACAGAATCAGCCTGTAATCCCATGATTGCAGATATGTTTTCAGGTGTTGAAATGAACAAAAAGCTGAACCGGTTCCATATGTGGTTCCCTGGAGGAATCTTTCTAGGTGCCCTTATCTCTAAATTCATGACTGATTTTGGGTTTTCCTGGGAAGCACAAATGTGGATTATTATGGTTCCAACTATTATTTATGCGGTTTTATTTTTTGGAAAAGCTTTTCCAAGGCCTAAAATGTTAGGGGCTGCCTCTCTTGCAGAAAACTTTAAGGCAATGTTAAGCCCAATTTATATTTTCTTATTTATTTGTATGGCTCTTACGGCTATCACCGAGTTTGGTCCTAACCAATGGGTAAATATTGTTTTGAGTAGAAGTGGAGCAGATGCAATGATAATTTTAGCGCTTACAACTGGGCTCATGGCGGTGGGCAGATTTTTTGCCGGACCGGTTGTCGGTAAATTCGGCCAAACCGGTGTTTTGTTGATTTCCGCTATATTAGCAACCATAGGTATTTATATGTTCAGTACAGTAACTGGACCCATGGCATATGTGGCAGCCGTTGTTTTTGCAATAGGGGTATGTTATTTCTGGCCTGTAATGGTTGGGGCCGTGGCCCAAAGAGTTCCTTTGAGTAGTGCCTTGGGTATGTCTGTTATTGGTGGTGTTGGGATGTTTTCCACTTCCATTTTCCAACCTATAATTGGAGGCTGGATTGATAGTTCAAGGGTAGATAATATGGCTCAGGGGCTTTCGGGAGATGCTTTGGAGCTGGCCGCCGGGCAGGATACTTTAGAAAAGATGATAGCATTTCCCGTCATTTTAATTGTACTATTTGCCATCTTGTTTATCTGGCAAAAAAATTCGAAGCGAACTGCAGAATTAGCTGTTAGTGGAAATTTGTAGCGCAGAAGATGACTATTTTTTTTAATTCTTATTTTATTGATAATGAATATACCAAAGCAATTCCGAATTGACAAATTGCATCATCAGGAAGCATGTCTTTCAAACGGGCTACTTATCACGTGGAATGGCGAGAAGGACGAGGTTTTTTCCACTATTTCCGCTACTGAGGAATACCAGCCTACCTTATTGGGAACGGTGCCACATTTAGACAAAGGAACAGCGCTTAAGGTGTTGGAATCGGCTTGTGAGGCTTATAAAAAAGGTCAGGGAGAATGGCCGACAATGAAAGTTTCTGAACGCATTAGGTGTATGGAAAATTTTGTGTCTCAAATGAAAACCAAACGGGAAGTAGTTGTAAAATACCTGATGTGGGAAATAGGAAAAAATCTACCTGATTCTCAAAAAGAATTTGACAGAACTGTGGAGTATATTTATGATACTATTGAAGATTATAAACAACTGGATCGTGATAGTGCCAAATTTTTTAAACGCGATGGTATACATGCACATATTCGCAGGGGACCTTTAGGAGTGGTGTTATGTCTGGGTCCATACAATTACCCGTTGAACGAAACTTTTGCTTTGTTGATCCCGGCTTTGATCATGGGGAACACAGTAATCTTTAAACCGGCTTAGAATGGAGTTTTACTGCTTTCCCCGCTTATGGAAGCTTTTAGAGATAGCTTTCCAAAAGGAGTAGTGAATATAATATATGGCAGAGGCAGAGAAGTTGCTGCCCCAATAATGGCTTCAGGTAGAGTAGATGTATTGGCTTTGATAGGAAACAGTACTTCTGCAATTGCTTTGCAGGACCAGCATCCATATAAGAACAGGCTTCGCCTTGTATTGGGACTGGAAGCAAAAAATCCGGGAATTGTTTTACCCGATGCCGATCTTGATCTCGCAATAGATGAATGTATTGCAGGATCCTTGTCCTTCAATGGACAGCGATGTACAGCTCTGAAGATTCTGTATGTGCACGAAGATATCAGAGAAGAATTCAACAAGCGGTTTTCAGAAAAGGTAGATGCTTTGAAATTCGGAAATCCTTGGGAAGAAGGGGTGAAATTAACTCCGCTCCCTCAAGGAAACAAACCCGATTATATCCAGGAGTTGATAGATGATGCCAAAGAAAAAGGAGCTGAGATCATCAATAAAAAAGGCGGGGAAAGATCAAAAAATTATATCTACCCGGCAGTCCTGTTTCCTGTGACCAAAGAGATGAGAGTGTATCAGGAAGAGCAATTTGGACCTGTGGTTCCGGTGAAATCTTTTACCGATATCCAAGAAATATTAGATGAGATTGCCGATTCCAATTATGGACAACAGGTAAGTTTATTCGGAAAAGATATCCAGGAAATTGCACCGCTTATAGATACCCTGGTAAATCTGGTTTGCCGCGTAAATCTCAATAGTTCTTGCCAGCGTGGTCCTGATGTTTTTCCATTCACAGGCCGTAAAGATTCTGCCGTGACAACTTTAAGTGTCCATGATGCATTGCGATCTTTCTCTATCAGAACATTTGTAGCATCTAAGGATAATCTCTATAATAATGCTATTTTAGAAGAATTACTTAATTCAAAAACTTCCAATTTTGTGAGTACTGATTATATTTTATAAGCTTTCAATATTCAAATGATATTATCAAAGGTGAAAGATTTTTTTTTAAAAATTTAAAATTTAAATTCCCCTAGCAAAAAAATCAAAAATGGAAACTTATGTAATAGGCCTGGATTATGGTACAGATTCGGTAAGGGCGATTCTACTGGATTCACAAAGTGGTGAAGAACTGCATCTGATATGTTACTGTATCCCGCTGTAGTGGCTGCAGGTCTTTACCCCAATGTGATCGAGGCAAGCAAAAAATCGGGAAATGGTTTTGAAGCAGAATATTATCCATAACAAGAAGAAGTAGCTGTTAATGCTGAACTTATCTAAGAATATCAGAAATTATGGGGTTTTTGTTGAAAAGAATATAAACCTAAAAATTACCATTAATGAATTCAATTTATAAGGAATTAAGGCGGGAATGTTAGGAAGCCAATATGGGTCTGGATGCATTAAAGCTGTAATATATACCTTCGGAAAAGTGAGTGCGGTAGATTGGCACAAAGGTGTTTTTGTCATCAAACCAAGTGGAGTTCCTTAATAGTTTCTTAAACCTGAAGTTATTATAATTCATGACCTTGAGAATCATTTAATTGAAGGAAAAATGAGACCTGTCAGCTGACAGTAGTTTGTTTTTCTACAGATCATTCCCCTATCCTTCCAATAATGGATGTTGAAGATATTGTAAAAATGGTGGAAACCTGAAAAAAGGAATATGTGGAATTGGGTGCACATCCAAATATCAATTACGTGCAGATCTTTGAAAACAAAAGCGGAATTATAGGTTGCTGCAACCCGCATTCTCACGGGCAAATCTGGTCTCAAAGATCCATTCCGTCAGAAATTCTTAAAAAATACGCACATCTTAAAGCTTATTGGAAAACTGAGAAAAGGAGTGTGTTACAGGCTTATTTGGAACAGGAACTGAAAGTGCAAATTGTCCTCGAAAAAGAATATTTTGTGGCTTTGGTCCCTTATTGCGAAGTCTGGCCTTATGAAATAATGATACTTCCCAGGAAAAATTATCAACATATCGGACAATTCAATTTGGAGGAAGAACAGGCTTTTGCAGGGATCATCAAAAAATTATGTATTAAATACGACAATATTTTTGAAACCTCTTTCCCCTATTCTTCAGGGATCCATCAGCAACCCACCGACGGGGAAATGCATCCCGAATGGCATTTTCATATGTCTTTTTATCCGCCGTTATTGCACTCAAAAACCATCAAAAAATTTATGGTGGGTTACGAATTATTCGCGAGCCCACAAAGGGACATCACGGCTGAACAGGCGGCTAAGACGATTCGGGAACAATCAGGCATTCATTATACCAATCGTTGATTATGGAGAAAAAATGTACCTTAAAAGACCT
>Ga0314774_1001063_pt1 | contig 18873 bp, 13 predicted proteins | sample MetaGCBIA2018_FD_204515 | JGI IMG/M metagenome (GOLD analysis project Ga0314774, IMG submission 204515) | Cryopeg brine microbial communities from Beaufort Sea near Barrow, Alaska, United States - CBIA 2018 | ecosystem: Environmental > Aquatic > Marine > Coastal | place: USA: Alaska | collected...
TACTCAAAAGCAGCTAAACTCTATAAGATTGAATACCAGGAAGAGGTAGAGCAAGGAGTCGTTACAAAAATCAAATGGACAAGACTCGGTGAGAAAGAAAAACCAGCAGGGGAATACTTTCTTCGGTATTCAAAAGAATCCCTTGAGGAAGCGCAAATCTGGGACTTATATAACCTTACCAGAGAAGTTGAAGCTAGTTTCAGGTGTTTAAAAACCGATCTAAATATTCGGCCAATACATCATCAAAAAGACCGCTATATCGAACCCCATATCTGGCTAGGCATCATTGCTTATCAGGTGGTTAATTATATTCGTCAAACACTAAAACAGAACGGCATCCATTACAGTTGGAAAACGATTGTAGAAAAAATGCAAGCCCAGCGGTGTTCCATGATCAGCATGGATGCCAAAGACAACAAACGCATTTACACCAAGCTGTGTACGCGACCGAGTGTAGAGGTGAAAAAAATATATGATGCGCTCAAATTTAAAGACAGACCCTATGTGAGGAAGTCAAAAGTTGTGACCCAATTGTAAAAACAATCAGCATAACTAGTTGTATTACAAAATGTTGTCTAATTCGATTTTCAAGTTGGGTTAAAATTATCGTTCCATTGTTTTTTCAACGTAATATAGAAGTTGGAAGAGATGTCTTTACTGTTAATCCGAGTCTCCTCTATAAAGCCATCCTTATCTAATACTATCTCACCCTCAACTCCTTTAGGTCCAGGAAGGATTTCTTCTCTACTATCGCTATAAAAATCAGTTCCTAAACGATAAGAAAACATCAGCCAATCTGTGGGACTGTAGTTCAAATTGATATTTCCAATCACTCTGTTTACATCATCTTTATAGGTGGCAAACCGTGCATCGTAAATCGGATTGGTGTTCCCATAAGATTTCATAGTGCCGTCTTCATTGATATAGTCTCTTACATCAGTAGTCTCAGACCAGTACATCATTCGCTCCAAAAATCTGTCGTGAGGTACTCTATTTCCTCCCGAATTGGAGAAGTTGATAGAGGCGGACATATTGAATTTCTCGCTGGCTTTAATGGTACCCGAAAGTTTGGCAGTAGTTCTATCCCAAGTGGAGAATGGAATTATACCTTTTTGATCAGTACGTCCAAATGAACTATAGAAAGTCGCTTTTTCATTTCCACCTGATACACTTAAACTGTTATCAATATTTAACCCCGTATCAAATGCTCTAGTCCAATTGTCTTGATAGATATAGTTTGGATCATTTTCATTAGCTATGCTGGCACCCCAAGAAGGCCAAAAGCTGGAATCATCTCTTTCACCGCTAAAACCCTGACCATATTTATCTTGAAGGTTTGGCTTTTTTACCAGCTTATCTATTCCTATCGAACTGTTAAAATTCACTTGGACTTGACCCGCCTTTCCTTTTTTGGTAGTGATAATCACTGCTCCATTAGCTGCTCTCACTCCATATAGGGCCGTTGCCGCAGCACCTTTCAACACCGACATTGTTTCGATGTCATTCGGGTTGATATCCGCAATTCTGTTGGACATACCGCGAGGCGTTCCTCCTGATTCGAACGTAGAATTGTCCACTGGCACACCATCTACCACAAAAAGCGGTTGGTTGTTTGCAGAGGGATCCAGAGAGTTAATCCCTCTGATTACGATTCGAGCAGACTGTCCTGGCGCTCCTCCTGAGCTTGTCACTTGAACACCAGCCACCTGACCTTGCAGTGCGTTGACCACGTTTGGTTGCCTGCTGGTAGTGATGGCCTCAGAATCTATACTTTGGGCGGCATATCCCAATGCTTTTTTATCCTGAGAGATACCAAAAGCGGTCACGATGACTTCATCCAAATCGGAGGCTGAAGCAGCCAGGATGACATCCAATTTTGTTGATGTTCCCACTTTCAAAGTTTTTTTGTCAAAACCGATGAATGAAAATATCAATACTGAATTCTGGTTGGGAACTTCAATACTGTACATCCCATCAATATCGGTCACAGTTCCAGTGCTAGTGCCCTGAATCAAAATGCTTGCTCCCGGAAGTGGCATGCCGTCTTCTTTGGAGCTGACTTTACCTTTTACATTCTGCTGAGCATAAGTACTAAAGCTCAGTAGAAATCCAAAAAGGAAAAGCAGTGTAATTAAGTAGCTTTTCTTCATGTGTTAGTTGTTTGAATTTAGAATTGGGTATGGTTTAATATTAGGATATGGGCAAGGGTTGCTGTTTTTTACTGCTTTTGGGTAGCAGAATTGTTATACTATCAATTTGTCATTAAGATATAGATTAACCAACTGATAATCAAATGATTAATCAAATAATCAGAAGTGATAAATTTATTTGAGTGCGATACAAGGGTTTTACTTTTAACATCTTAAATCTATTGCTATCGCCTCAATGCTTTAAATTAATAAGAAATGACTTGACTAATCAATTTTTTAGAGTGTTTTTTTATTAGTGGCAAACTCATTTAATTTAATCACAGAGAAGATTCCATCTGCCAGTTTTTGCAATGTTGTAAAAAATAAAGGTGCATTTAATGGACAGCTCATCCGAACAAGGCTTGGGATTACCTAATAGTAATGAAAATAAATACTGTGAACGTGAAGCACACTGATCTAAAATTGATATCTACCTATAGTTATTTGAGAATATTGAGATAAAATAGTCTGTATATACGCTGTTTTGTTAGTAAGCGAATTCACTTTGGTCAATGGGTTGGAAGACCGAGGACCGGAGATCGGAGAAGAGACTGTTCAATTAAATGTGTCTGCAGCTTTATAGAATATTGCTACTAATTAAGGGAGATCATCACCCACATTAGTCAATCATATATAAATAAAAAAGTCCGTTTTATAATTCCTTAGCCTAAACTGACGCACTTATTAAGTAGAATGCAATGTGAAAATATACAGTGAAAAAATAAATCTCCTGAAATTTTCAGGAGATTTATTATAATCAGATACTTATTAATTGACATCCCACCAGACATTTCCATAAAGGCTTTCAGATCCGCCGAATTGACGTTGAACAGCCTCATTATAATTGTCAGTGTTATTAAACTGTTCTGTTTCGATGTAAATTTGTCTGTTTGGGACTTCTGCACCATCAGGGGCTACCATGTTAGTTGGAAAACCAGTTCTACGGTATTCAGCCCAACCCTCATATCCATGCATGAATAGGTGAACCCATCGTTGAGTTGCGATCTGCTCAATTGCTGTAGCAGGGTTGTAAGCAATCTCAGACTGGTTCATAAACTCTTCCAACTGGCTGGTGTCAGCTCCCCATTGATCCATAGATGCAGCAATGGCATTGGTATAGTTTTCTTTAGCAACAGCATCACCACCTGCGATCCATCCCAGCTTTGCTGCTTCCGCCTGGGCAAAAAGAACTTGTGCATAGGTCACCAAATAAACAGGTGCATCTTGCGCATGAATGGCGTCTCCAAGAAGCGCATATTTTTCAGTATCAATATTGACTTTCTCTCCAAAAATAAGCCCAGTGTAGTCACCATCTGTTCTGTTTGGTTGTGCATATACCATAAGTCTTGGATCAGCTACAGGCTTCATTTTATCCATCAAAGTTGAGCTGATTGCCCACCATTCTCTTCCCTGAAGGTCTATTTGGCTAAACCAATAATTTTGATTGTTGGCATCAGCCAAATGTTTGAATACCAAGTTCCCGCTATTTGCAGCCAAAACGCCTGCTTGCATTGCTGCAGTAAAGTTCTCCTTTCCTAAGGTTGGGTTAACTTCAGAGAGGCGTAAGGCCATTAGCATTTTAAGTGTATTGGCTAGTTTGGACCACTTAGTCATGTCACCTCCGTAGATGATGTCGTTGGTGATGCTACCTGATACAATGGCATTGCTTGCCTCATCCAGTATACCAAATAATGTGGTATAGATTGATTCCTGGGTGTCATACTTCGGGGTAAAATTTTCCGCACCTTGTAATGCTTCTGACAGTGGTACATCTCCCCACCTGTCTGTAGCATGCCAGATATAATAGGCTTTCAGGATTTTTGCGACAGCTAGTTGATTTGCTACTGGGCCTTCTGTTCCACTAAGTTTATCTGCGGAATTCAAGACTGTTTGCAAATTGATCAATGGTCCCTGATATAACCAGTAAAAGCTTGTGCTAGACTGAGGATACAGGGAAGCATTGACATATTGAGTCTCAGAGAGATATTGAGACATGAATTCTCCTTGAGGAGAGGAGCTAATTCCAGACAGGGAAAGCATCGCGTTTGCAATAAGTTGCGTGCCTGAAGCCTGGCTTGGCACGTTTGGATTGATGTTGATAGTATCATCGAACGTGTTGCAGCCTACTAACAGAAGCGCTGTAACTATTATTTTATTAATCTTTTTCATGATTTCTGTCTTTAGAATGTAACGTTAAGATTGAAACCATAGGAACGTACACTTGGCAATTGACCTGATTCATACCAGCCGATTGCTTGTGATCCAGTTGACAACTCGGCTGGATTGATCCCTTTGGGAGCATTTTGGAATAGCATCCCTAAGTTTCTTCCTACTAAAGCAACTCTTACGTTTTCAACCGGAAGGCTTCCGTATTGTGATTTATTAAAATTATAACTCAAGCTCACTTCTCTCAATCTGACAAAAGAAGCGTCATATAACCAGTCTTCATATATTCTTCTTCCAACGACACCATAATAAGACTTTGCGTCTACATAGGCAGTGACCTCTTCTCCCGTCTCCTCGGAAATCCCTTCTACTTTCACTCCACCACCATCGGCTAGAGGATCTCTTACATTCTTGCCATTGGCGTTGGTAGCAGCAGAAAGTGGATCTAAACCAGTTCTTACGGCTAGCATTTTAGATCTCGAAAAAAACTGACCGCCAGCTTGAAAGTCGATCATTGCTGCCAATTGGAAGTTTTTGTAACTTAATACATTTTGAAAACCACCATTAAAGTCTGGTAAAACTGTTCCAAAGTCATGAGTAGCATCTGTATAAAGAGGCATATTATTGCCGCCAAGCAGGATCTTGCCTGTGGATTCATCTCTTTTGTACGCTTGTCCCACCAAGCTTCCGAAAGGCTTGCCCACATAGGAGTTCAGGTAGCTGGTAGTAGAAGAATAGGTTGTGCTTCCATACTGATACACATCTATTCCTGGATATAGCTCCCTTACTTCATTTCTATTTCTACTCACATTGAAAGAAATATCCCAATTAAATTTATCTGACCTGAAAGGTGTGGCTGTTAGTGCCAGTTCAAGTCCTTTGTTTACTATCTCTCCGGCATTTATGGTGGCAGATCCATATCCACTTGCACCTGATACGTCCAAATTCAATATTTGATTTTCATTTCTTTGGTTGTAGTAGGTAACGGACAATCCAATCCTTCCTTCGTAAAATTTAAAATCTAAACCAGCTTCGTAAGAATGAGCGAAAGAAGGTTTGATACTGGGGTTGTTTAAATTATCAGGAACTGAAAGCGTATTTACAGTTTGATTTCCTGAATAGACACTTCCTACATTATAAAAAGAAGTAGTACTATAAGGGCTCAAATCAGATCCAGCTTGTGCATAACTAAGTCTAAGTTTGCCCAAAGTCATAAATTCAGATTTAATCCATTCACTGAATACTAACGAAGTTGAAATTGAAGGATACCAGTAGGAATTATTATCAACTGGTAGCGTGCTTGAGTTGTCATTTCTGATCGATGCATCCACAAAGTACGTATTATTGTAGCCCAACGAAACCATTGCATAAGCACTTTTGATCTGTTTATTTTGCTGGTAAGAAGTCGTAGAAGGTCTGTCTATAGAGGCGTTGATATTATAAAAGCCCGGTGAAGATAGTCCGCCCACTGTGGCCATAGATAGATAAGAATAGTCTCTATCATATAAGTTGCCGCCTACGTTTACATCAACAGAGAATTTGTTCCATACCTTATTGTATTGGGCTAAAACCTCATAGTTCATTTCAGTATTCTGATATTTTCCTATTGAATATCCAGGGTTTCCTGTTCCACCAAAAGATGCTCTAGAATTAATATTCTGAGTGTACATGTCTGATCTTACAAATGCACTTACTTTCAGTTCAGGTAAGATCTGGTATGAAATCCCTACATCTCCAAAGAATCTATCTCTATTATCATCGCTATAATTTTCATTAGCGAGGAAATAAGGATTATCCCAGTAAAGCGGATTGAAATTTTCGATTTCCCCTGTAGAGGTGCTTGGTCTTCTTAGATTCCAACTGAGGAAAGTCCCATCAGCATATTTATAATCCTTGAGTCTGTTCATGTCCATAGATCTTTGGAACCATTGACCCAAATATCTGGAGCCATCTTCAGAACCTTGTCCCGGCCTACGGCCTTTATTTGCCGCATAGTTTACATTAGTCGTTACTTTAAGCTTTTTAGTAAGATCAACGCCTAAGCTAACTCCCACGTTATTTCTTTTCAACGAGGTGTTTGGCTCAACACCCTGTATTCTAGTGTCATTTACGCTAACTCGGAAGTTGGAATTGGCACCACCGCCTGTAATGGTGACTCCATTATTTACGTTTGTGCCTGTTTCGTAATAGTCTTTGATGTTATCTGGGTAAGACACGAAAGGAGTCAACTGACCAAAAGTAGGATCCTGAGGATAGAAACTCATAACCTGACGAGCCAAAGTGCCGTCAGTTTTTGGCCCCCAACTTTCATCTACAGACATATCTACATACTTGTCCCCGTTAGGAAGTGTTCTCCAAGTTTGGCTGGAGCCACCACCATATTGATTTTGATAGGGCATGAGGTTACTTACCTTATCTACGAATACTGCAGAGCTCAATTCCACTTTTACATCTGAACCTTTCGTACCCTTTTTGGTAGTAATCATAATTACACCATACTGACCTCGGATCCCATAAAGTGCTGATGCAGCTGGGCCTTTTAATACGTTAATCGTTTCAATGTCCTCTGGATTAACATCCTGACCTAGGTTACCGTAATCCTGCCCTGAGGATCCCGAAAAATTTGAGTTGGAAATAGGGGTGCCATCGATGACCATTAAAGGTTCACCGCCACCAGAAATAGAATTGACACCACGGATTTTTATTTTCTGAGTTCCTCCCAAGCTTGCCCCAGAGGAACCGGTTACTTGTACCCCAGCCACTTTTCCAGAAAGGGAGCCCAATACGTTTTGTTCTTTAGTATAGGTGAGGTTTTCCCCTTTTACTTCTTGGGTCGAATAGCCAATGGATCGCTCATCCCGGGTGATTCCTAACGCAGTCACCACTACCTCTCCCAGTTGAGAAATATCTTCAGACAATGCGACATTGATTTCTATTGTGTTTCCTGCAATTTTCCGTTGGGTTGTATATCCTATAAAGGAGTAAACCAAAACTGTTTCAGATCCTGTCACGGAGATGGAATAATTTCCGTCTAAGTCAGATACAGTTCCCGTGGAGGAACCTTGTATGACGATACTAACTCCTGGGAGCGGCATGCCGTCTTCCCTGGAGGTCACTTTGCCTTTTACTTTCTGCTGAGCAAATGTGTTTGCACTCAGTAAAAATCCAAAAAGGAAAAGCAGTGTAATTAAGTAGCTTTTCTTCATGTGTAGTTTGTTTGATTTAGAATTGGGGTAGGAATTAAATTAACGATAAGGTTTAGTTTTGCTGTTTTATACCGCTATTAGTCTTGATTAGTGTTAAAAATATAATTTCTTGTACAAATATTATTTAACTATCTTTTAATCAAAGACTTAATTACAATAATTCAATTGAGAAAATTGATTGGAAGAATGAAAGATGTCTTCTTATACAATAGCCTAAATTCTACTACAATTGTCAATTAATCTTTAAATTAGTTAAAAATCACTTCATTATTCAATTTTAACAAACCTTTTTTATAATAAAATTATTTTTTTTGCATTTAGATGAAAGGACATAATTTGCTTTTTTTTGCTTTTTTAGGAAATTAAAAATTGCATATTATAGATTCTGTATATACCGTGTTTTGCCAGTAAGCGGATCCTCTTTGGTCAATGGGTTGGAAGACCGATGACCGGAGACCGGAGAAAACCAGAATTCCATGTTTCTTTGAATTCTTAATTTTATAAATTTTCTACTGGCAAGATTCTTCATAATCACATAAAAGAATCACCTGAAATTAGCATTCATCATTGACCATAAGATCATAGGTGCTCAATAGCGAGCATTTATATGATTCTGAGAATGAAGTATGCCAAAATAGTCGGTGAAAAAGAGAGAGCAGATGCTTATGGACTAAGGTTTCAGTGAATGCTATTCTAGTTCAGGAGCCTAATTCAAAGCTGTATAATAGTCATGGATAGAGCGATTGTCCAACGAATACTCGTGAGTTATCTACTACAAATACCCGCCTTATTATATCAATCGTACTTCATATCAGTTAAAAAAAATCCTATAAAAAAAGCCGATCTATATAGATCGGCTTTTTTTCTGTACTCAGTCAACTTTTATTCTTATTCTATTTCTGTTAGAATGGGAATAACGACTTCTGTTTTTTGATCAGTATTGGGCTGATAGGTGATTTCTTTTTTAGTCAAATCAACTTTTTTCTGACTCATAGTATCGGGACGATTTCCTTCAGAAATATGTGGAGCAATAATCAGTGCTACAATAGACATCAACTTGATTAGGATATTCATAGAAGGCCCTGAAGTATCTTTAAATGGGTCACCTACGGTATCCCCAGTTACTGAAGCTTTGTGTGGCTCAGACTTTTTATAATACATCTCGCCGTCTATTTCTACTCCTTTTTCGAAGGACTTCTTGGCATTATCCCATGCTCCACCTGCATTTGACTGAAACATTCCCATCAACACACCAGATACAGTAACACCTGCAAGCAAGCCGCCAAGCATTTCTGCAGAGGACACATCTTCAAAAACACCTTTAAATCCAAACCCTATTAAAAGAGGAGAGATCAAAGCGATAGCGCCAGGCAACAGCATTTCACGAAGTGAAGCTTTAGTGGAGATTTCCACACATTTGTCGTACTCGGGCTTTGCTTTATATTCCATAATTCCTGGAATTTCTCTAAACTGTCTTCTGACTTCATTCACCATGTCCATCGCGGCTCTTCCTACTGCGGCGATTGCTAAGGAGGAAAATATGTACGGGATCATTCCTCCCACGAATAAAGCTGCCAACACGGGGGCTTTGAAGATGTCAATGGCATCAATACCAGCTACTCCCACAAATGCTGCAAAAAGTGCAAGTGAGGTTAAGGCTGCTGAAGCAATCGCAAATCCTTTTCCAGAAGCGGCCGTGGTATTACCCACTGCATCCAAAATATCAGTTCGCTCTCTCACCTCCTCGGGAAGCTGACTCATCTCAGCGATACCACCAGCATTATCTGCAATTGGCCCAAATGCATCGATTGCCAACTGCATTGCAGTAGTTGCCATCATTCCTGCAGCAGCAATCGCTACTCCATATAGACCTGCAAAAGCATAAGAACCCATTATTCCTCCGGCTAAAACCAGGATAGGAAGCACCGTAGATTCCATGCCAACTGCCAGTCCGGCTATTATATTAGTTGCGTGGCCTGTTGCTGATTGCTTAATAATAGAGTTTACCGGACGTTTGCCCATCGCAGTATAATACTCTGTAATGATGCTCATGAGTGTACCTACCACAAGACCTAAAATGATGGCATAATAGACATCCATGTTTGTGAAGTCATATCCACGAATAGAAAGGTTTTCTGGAAGCATATATTTCACCACAAAAAATGAAGCAATCCCTGTAAATACAATGGAAGACCAGTTACCCATGTTCAATGCGTGCTGCACATCTCCTTTATCATTTTTGATGGTGACAAAGAACATTCCCATGATAGAAAAGATAATTCCCAAACCTGCCAATACCATAGGAAGAAGAATAGGGGCTATTCCTCCAAAATTATCAACCGAAACAATCTCACGTCCAAGTACCATGGTGGCCAAGATCGTGGCTACATATGATCCAAATAAATCAGCACCCATTCCTGCAACGTCACCTACGTTATCTCCCACATTGTCCGCTATAGTAGCAGGGTTTCTCACGTCATCTTCTGGAATACCAGCTTCTACTTTTCCTACCAAATCAGCTCCAACGTCTGCGGCTTTGGTATAAATACCACCACCAACTCTGGCGAAAAGAGCTATAGATTCAGCTCCTAATGAAAAACCTGCCAAGACTTCTAAAGCTTTTTCCATTTCTAGACCATTGACTCCAGCTCCGGGTACATTCAATACATATATCTGATAGAATACTATAAATAGTGACCCTAGTCCCAAAACAGCTAATCCAGCTACACCCAGACCCATCACGGAACCGCCGGTGAAAGATACTTTTAGTGCCTGTTTCAAGCTTGTACGGGCAGCTTGAGTAGTTCTTACATTTGCTTTGGTAGCGATATTCATCCCTATGTAACCTGCCAATGCAGATAATACAGCCCCTATCAAAAAGGAAATAGCTATAACAGGACTGGATGTCTCTACAGACATTCCTGACCAAACTAAAAGTATGACTGCAATGACAGCAAAATAGGAAAGCACTTTCCATTCAGCTTTTAAGAATGCCATGGCTCCATCTGCTATGTAGCCGGCTAATTCCATCATATTTTTATCTCCAGTTTCCTGTTTGATGACCCAGGCAGATTTGATAGCCATTACGATCAATCCGATGATTCCCAAGACGGGAACCCCATAAATTAAAGCTTGTTCCATAAGAGTGTTACTTCTGGTTATTAAAATTGTTAATTGGGTAAATATAGACTTTCTTCTTAATCGATCAATTGCGGTCAAAAAAACTGATTAATCGAATATTGATAAGGGAAATCCTGCCTATTTATGAAAATTCTGTCTAAAAGTTTAACCTTAGTCTCAGAAATTTCACAATTAGCATGCACTTCTAGGCTATTTGGAAATACTTTTAGTAGAAGATGATCCCAATATCAGCCAGTTAATTCAAATTCATCTTAAGGTCTTAGAAAATGAAATAAAAGTATGGAATAACACTTAGGAAGCATTTGAAGAAGCTAATCCCAATCCCCATGAACTGGTTATTCTGATTTAATAATTGCCGAAATTGACGAAACAGCTAGTGTATAGGGTCTGTAACTATAGGATCTCGAAGTATTTCCATAAAAAGTAATTCCTGCAAAACCACACCACAATAGTAAAAAGTATATTTTGCAATGCTTGCTCCATTTGGGATAGCAAATAGTGGGGTAGATGGTGAAATGATTAAGATCATCAGAGTAATAGACTAGATCTAAAAAGTGAATAAAGCAGGATAAATACTTTATTTAGGATATCCGGGTTGTGGGATATCCAAAATTGACATGAGGATATCACAAAAAAGTTACGAAAGAGTGAAGGATTAATCCCCGAGCTTCTTTTCTTTGAGGAGTAAATAAGATTACCATGACACTAGACGATAAGGCAATTGCTGATTTTTTAAAATCAGAAGACAAAATCAAAGACTACAGCCTAATGCTGAAGTCACTTTGGTACGATGGCAATGGGGATTGGACGAAAGCTCATGATCTGGTCGATGCTTCGAGTGGTGAAGAGGAGGCTAGGATTCATGCCTATCTTCATCGTAAAGAAGGAGATGAATGGAATGCTGATTACTGGTATAGAAGAGCAGGGACGACCAAACCTTCGGTGTCATTGGATGAAGAATGGAGGATTTTAATAGAGAAATATTGGATTGATTAGATTTTCCGATTAAACCATAGAGCAAATTGTAAGTTATGATGCTATGAGTCAGACCCTTTTAATTTTCTGTTTTTTCGCACTGTTCCAGATCACACTGAAAACTCCGGATGATTTCAAGTGGAAAAATAGGCTAATAATTGTTAGAGATGTTAAGGTCTCTATCGATTCGCTATTACTGGAGAACAAAAAAGCAATTACGGATAGAAAGTTGATTATCATATCCTTTGAAAATGACAAGTTGGAATGTAATTCAAGCAATTTTTCCATAGATCCTGAGAAATTTATTCAACTATTCAAATCACAGGATTTATCGACTAAGTGGCTTCTGCTTGGATTGGACGGAGGAATTAAGAAAATAGGAACTGAGGATGATTTCCAAATTGATAAATTTTTTGAAACTATAGATCAAATGCCCATGAGAGAATCAGAGCTAAGGTTAAAAAATAGATTATTTCAATAATAGTATGATTTTACAGTGAATTTATACCCTGTATAGGGTATTTTTTAGGAGTATTTGAAGAGTTAAATTAGTGTTACTAAGACTCCCCGAAATATGAAATTCTTTTATTTATCAACTGTTGAAAATTCAGATGGCTTTTTCGAAATTCATGAAAGAGACTGTCCCAGCATTCCTGGTGCCTATGATCGTCAATATCTTGGCCCCTTTAATTCGGAGTCAGAAGCATTCCGGTTGGCTATGAAAACCGAACCATCGATAAGCCTTTGTCAGGAGTGCTGCAGGGCAGAGAATGACCCAATTATAGCTATGATAAATTCCAGATGAATTTGAGGGAGTCATTTATCTGCATGCGGTACACTGCCCATAATTCGGGTATGATGCAGTTCGGTTATGCTTTGCCTTTATGTATATCGTGCCGTGTACCTCTTTCTTTCTTTCTTCTGAAAAAAAATACTGACTTTGAATAAGGAACACTTCTACAACCTTTCAACTAGTCTAGTTGACAAAGTATTGGCGCTCTAATTTCTGTGAGGAGTAGGACAAAATAGCGAAGTTGGTTCACTATATATTACGTTTTTTAAATGCTGAGGTGAACAAAAGTCCCATTGTAAATAAATGAAGCTTTAGTTGTAGTTTACAACTAATTGTAATAAGTCTGAGTATTACTTTATAATTGTGAAGATGAATTTTAATCCGGTGCACTAATGTTTCTAATTTATTCAATTGATACTACCAAGAATTTAAGTAAGATCTAAAACGATAAAATTCACTAAACCTAATTTTAATTTTTAAAAATAGTGCCAATTAGATTAGAAATGAAATCGAAATGTATTTAGTTTGTATTTAATAATTCAATAGATAAATACTGCTCACTTAAGGATATGCATATTCAATTTATATTATCATTTATTGATGGCATAGAATTCTTAGTCAATATTACATTATCTTTAAAAATCAGTTCCTTTACTGTTTTTATATAAATTCTACCTATAGGAATGATTTTGTTTCCGATTTCAATACAGTTGCTATCAACGGATTTAACTTTATTGATCGCAATGGCAAATGACTTGTGGACTCTAATAAAATTTTCAGGCGGAAGTTCACTGACAATACTTGCAAGTGATTTATAAGCGATGTAAGTGCCAGTCGTCGTAAATAGTTTAATATAGTCTTTTAAGCTTTCTATGTAAAGTATATCACCTAAGAGTACTCTAACCATCTTTTTGTCTATTTTGATGAAAAGATGAGGCTCTGACCTCAAATTAACCTGCTCTCCTTTTTTGTCATTTAATCGATCAATGAGTTTATTGGTCGATTTCAAAAATCGATCAAAAGGAATAGGCTTTACCAAATAATCAAGAACATCGAGCTCGTAGCTTTCCAATGCATATTCTCGGTAAGCGGTCGTGATTATAATAAATGGGTGATTTTTTAAGGTTCGAAGGAAATCAAGACCGGTAATTCGAGACATATTAATATCTAAAAAAATAACATCAATTCCTCCATTTTTTATGTCCTGAAGGGCATCTATTGCGTTGTTGTAGGTATTGACTACGACCATGTTTCCGAGTTTTTCAATGTATGTCTCGAGGATAGAGATTGCAAGCGGTTCATCATCAATGATCAGGCAATTTATTCGCATAATATAGGAATGTTTAAAACAACAATATATTGATCTTCTGTTGGATAGTTCTTAAGGTCAAAAGAATTTCCATATAATAGCTCCAGTCTTCTTTTTATGTTTATAAGCCCTATGCCGGACTTTTCATTATAGGCAGACTCTTGGTGATAACTATTCTTTAGTATAAATTCCAGCTCTTTTTCATTTCTTTTAAAATTCATTTCAATACTTATTTTTCCCGAGCTTAGCTGACCATGTTTAAAGCAGTTTTCCACAAAAGGAAGAAATAGAAATGGGGGAAGTATCACATCATCAATTTTTCCTGTAATTTCAATACTACATTCTAATAAATCTCCCTTTCTTATTTTCTCTAATTCAATATAATTCTGCACATAATTTATTTCTTTTACCAATGAAATTCTCTTGTGATTTACATCATATAATACATACTCCATAATTTCTGACAACTTCAACACTACTTCCTATGCTTTTTCGGACTTCATTAAAGTCAAGGCATATAAGTTGTTCAAGGTATTGAAGAAAAAGTGAGGCTGTATCTGCGCCTTTAAGTATTTCATTTCGGTTTCTATCTGAAGTTCGAAAAGTAGATTATTTTTATTGAGTTCAATGACATAGTCAATTGTGAATTTTATAGCTGATACCAGTCCTATTACATAAATCTCACCAAGGGTAATGGCAACGATATGATTAAAGCTGAATGGCTTCTCCTCTCCGGGAAATGTCGGGAAGTTTTCATTTGCAATAAGCCAATGAAAAAGGCCTATTCTCATAAAGTAGTGAACGGAAAGAAGTACAATGAATGAAAGGATATTCATTTTATATTTCCTTTTGAGAATAAATCGGGGGACTAAAAAGAAAATATTAAAATATACGATGATGATATGTATTGGGAATTCTATCAGATTTGATTTAAAGGAATACCAATAATCATTGAAGTAGCTACCCCATCTAATCGAATTGAAGGCAAAATATACTATCCAAAATATGACGTGATACTTGAGAGATATGGTTGGTCTCATGGATTTCTAATTATTCCGGAATATCTCGGTGTAGTGCGTTAGGCGCCTTCAATTTAGGGGAAAAAGTAAGGATAGTTGAGTTGCATGCAAATTTTTCTCTGCGAAATATTTTACTATCCAAATTTGCAATTACAGTAATCTATATTTATCAGTCGTTAGTCTTCAAATATATACAGTTTAGATAAAAAGCAAATCCTAGGTGTAAAAAAACTCTATTTTCGAATTACTAAGACTTACTCAAATAGTGTCAGGAGTTTTTGAGCGGGTGAGCGATCAATCTGTCATCGCACTAGCTTATTTGAAGAGCTGTCAGTTGCGGAACAGAAAATGTGAAAAAGGATTTAAAGGTTTCTCTCTTTTACGGTATTAGTAAAGGGATGTTAATGCAAAATTTGAGAACTAAACACCTACTAAGTTATTAATAACTGGCTTTTCGGAGACAGACCGTCAGTGAAAGTTGATGATAATAGACGGGAAAACTAATCTTTACTCTTAAAAAAAACGGCTTAAAAATCGAGGCGGATAATCATAGTCAAAAGTTCAACAACTAATTAAGCATCAAAAAATATTAATTTTATGCACGTTCAAAAAGTATTTATTTACAGTTCATTATGTCTTTTACTGGGACTTTCCAGCATTCACTGGTCAAAGGCGCAACAACGAGAAAAGGCAGTGATTATCGGCTATGTTGGAGGTTATAACGGCAACCTTATAGAAACAAATAAAATTGATGCCAAAAGGCTCTCACATATTAATTATGCATTTGTTGATATTAAAGATAATCTGGCTTGGCTGCATAACGAGAAAACAGATACCATCAATTTCCGCAAATTGAATGACTTAAAAAATATTAATCCTGAGTTGAAAATATTAATTTCTGTGGGTGGATGGACTTGGAGCAAAAACTTTTCAGATGCTACATTAACGGATGAATTGGCCCTAAACCTTGCCAAAAGTGCGGTGGAAATTGTAGAAAAACATGGATTAGACGGCGTTGATATAGATTGGGAATATCCTGGAATGGTTGGGGACAACAACACTTTTAGACCAGTAGATGGTGAAAACTACACGAATCTCTTTAGACATTTAAGAGAGCAGTTGGATCTATTGGGTGCAGAAACGGGGAAACAATATTTTGTAACGACTGCGATTGGTGGTTCAAGGGAGTTTCTACAGCATACCAATATGGAGACTGCACAAAAGTACCTTGATTACATCAACCTAATGAGCTATGATTTTGACAATACCTACGACAATATGTCTTCCCATCATCAAAATTTATTTGCACCTGCAAATAGGCCATACTTGTATTCGACAGATGTAACCATTCAGAATTTGAAAAAAGTGGGCGTTCAACTCTCTAAAGTGGTGATGGGCCTAGGATTTTATGGCAAAGGAAAAATTGTTGATAGTGCAGATAATAATGGACTATATCAGCTCCCAGTTAGAGGTGGATCTGGTGGTGGATACACCTATTTAAAAGACAGTCTTGTCAAAAAAAAAGGTTATGTGCGCTATTGGGATGAAGAATCGCAAGCACCTTATTTATTCAATAACGAAAGCAAACATTTTATCACGTATGATGATGAGGAATCGATTAAACTAAAGTGTGATTATATCAAAGAGTATGGACTCGCCGGTGCTATGTTTTGGACCTATTTTAGCGACCCGAAGCTATACTTACTTCAAGTATTGAACCAAGAATTGGGCTATCCTCATGAGTAAATTAACAAGTATTTAAACCCAATTGCTAAACATAAAATTCTTATTATGAATAGAATACTACTATCAACCCTACTGCTGTTTTGTATTTCCAACATTATTTTGGCACAAGTAGACGAAAAATTAAGAGAGGATATACGAAAAACGGGCTATCTACATAATAGTCCACTACCCCTTGATTATAGTAAGTCTTTTGAAACCTTTGGATTGGAAAAAAAAGTAGGGCAGACTATCCTTTTTTCTGATATGGAAAGTCTTACTGGTTGGTCTCATGAAGGTATTGGAGGCTTGGCGCTTAGCAAGGAGCGAAGCATCTCGGGGGAACATAGTCTTAGATTGTCGGCACCCACCACCTATCCTCAATTTTTAGATTGGGGATTGGGTTTTGGGACTTCAATGGCTAGTTTAGAAGTAAACGGAGCCAACTGGGAAAAATACAATCGAATTAGATTATACATTTATCCCACCTGTGAAGGTGACCGAAGTATCTATCTCAATCTATATATAGAAAATGATGGTAAGACCAAAGTTCCAGATAAATATGGGCGTGAAGGGTTTCATGAAATAAATTTGATCAACGGGCAATGGAATGAAGTATTTGTCGAAATGACAGAGCTACCACGTGATAAGGTCACTAACCTTAAGTTTGCCATTGAAGTTTTTGGCAAAGAGCTCACTATGGGCGATTCCCTGATTTTTGACATTGATGCAGTATCACTTGAAACCGTTGAAAACCCTGAAGTCGTGAGTGGTTGGATGCCGGCAAAGAATAGAATTATACATTCCACAACTGGATATCGTGTGGAAAGCATTAAATCGGCTATTGTAAGGGTGGAAAATCACACTGGAGGTTTTCAATTAGTTGATAACAAATCCAATAAGGTTGTTTATGAAGGAAAAATCACCTCTAAAAATACTCCTATTGGAGACTTTGAAACCATCGATTTTAGTGATTTTAAAGATGAAGGTCAATATTTACTCAGAGTTGGTGAGGTCACCACTAAACCTTTTTACATCAATAAAAATATTTGGGATGACTCTGCATGGCGAGTACTTAATTTTATTTTTTGTGAACGATGTGGTTACCCCGTCCCTGGCAAACATGGCGCCTGTCATGCGGACTTAAATGGAACATTCAAATTGTTCGTGAATTAGAATAATGACATATTTCATCATTGTAAAAATAAAATAAATATATAATCTTAGTAAAAAAATTCATTTTTGATAATTTTTTTACTAAGAATTATCTGCTTTAATTAGTATATGAAGTTGAAAGTAGAATACATGTGTTGGACGTACAGAAATATTTAATTCTTCTGAATAATAGCTATCCGCTCTCTATGAGGAGACAACAAGTATGCTTAAGTATCTATACAAGAATTATATTATTATACATTTTTTTAAAGTTAAAAAAAAATAAGTGAAACAATACATTAAAAAAATATGAAAACACACCTAATTGCCTTAGTCATTTTTAGTACCATGAGTTTTTCATATGCTCAGAAATCCTTACGAGTAATGGTAATATTTGCTCATCCTGACGAAGGAGAAATTTATGCAGGTGGTGTGACAGCATTGTATACCAAACTAGGGCATGAAGTGAAATTTATGTCACTTACAAATGGTGATGCAGGGCACTATTCAATGAAATCCGAAGATCTTGCTAAACGCAGGTTCAAGGAAGCTATGAAGGCTAAAGAGATTTTAAGGGTGTCATCTTATGAAATACTGGATTACCATGATGGGTTTTTGAAAAATACAGAAGAAGTTAGAAAAATAGTCGCCAACTCGATTGAGGCATGGAATGCTGATATTGTATTTACGTTTTATCCTGCCAAAGGCGGCCACAACGATAATATGAATGCAGGCTGGATTGTGCGGGAAGCCTCTGAACAACTAGATCGGGAAAAAATGCCTGTATTTATGTATATGCGTGATTTTCACACGGTTGGTTTTTCATATATTCCTGATATTGCCATTGACATAGATGAAGTTTGGGCGACAAAACTTGCTTCCTGTGGAGCACATGAATCTCAAGTCATCGAAGCAAACCCGAAAGCGGAAGGTGTATTGGAGGAAGTTCTGGGAAGCAAAGAAAAGCAAGCTGAATTTCTATTTCACAATACAATTCCATTTAGTATCGCTAGACCCGATAATTTAATTGCAATTCAGAAATGGTATGGAAAAGATATGTATCCATCCGAGCAACCCCATATTGCGAGTGGTTTCCTGAATGCTTAAAGTTGCAGGATGAAAAAGACAAGCAACGAAGCGTATTATTCCCTGTATTGTAAGTGGCAGGAATCCGGTCAGAGCAAGGCAACCTTTGCCG
>Ga0314774_1001064_pt1 | contig 18851 bp, 13 predicted proteins | sample MetaGCBIA2018_FD_204515 | JGI IMG/M metagenome (GOLD analysis project Ga0314774, IMG submission 204515) | Cryopeg brine microbial communities from Beaufort Sea near Barrow, Alaska, United States - CBIA 2018 | ecosystem: Environmental > Aquatic > Marine > Coastal | place: USA: Alaska | collected...
CCAAATTATCTGTCACCCCTACAACAGTAAATCCATATATCAAAATCCCGATAGCTGGCCAGGTATGCCCTTGTGAAAACAGCAAAATGCAAACCGGAATTATTCCCAACGCAGTTCCTACAAATGGAATCATAGAGCTAATTGCAGTAATTGCAAACCAGAACAAGGGTTCCGGAACTCCAAAAATAAGATAGCCTATTAAAGCAATAATTCCCTGGAACAGTGCTACCAAGGGAATTCCCAAAGCATTTGAACGTACTGAAATATCACTTTCTTTCCCTATTAATTTCACATTTTCTTTTCCTAAAGGTATATAGGAAATCAAAAGTTCTTTCAGTTTTTCCTGGTTGATCAACATATAGTATAGCAGGAAATACATGATGGCAATGGCTATCATTGCGTTAAAGGTGCCACCGGCAAAATTTTGTAAGTTGTTGGAAATCCAATTTGTAATTGACGCACTATCTAAAGTGCTGCTCAAATTATAATTAAAATATACTTCCAGCTTCTCTATTTGGCCTTTAAAAATATCGATTATTTTTTCTGAATTGGTTATGGCTTTCCTGATTTTTGAGGAAAGCATTAATGCTATTAAACCCACCGGGATCAGAATTACTATAAAGGATGCCGTCATCAAAAATACCGCTGCCAGGGATTTTTTCCAGCCTTTATCCACTAACTTTTGCATCCAATTTCTTGAAATTACAAAAAGGGTTATGGCTCCAAGTACTCCTGAAATATATGGTACCAATTCCTTAAATATTAAAATCCCTAAAAACAAAATAATGAATAGCACGAGCAATTGACGGACCAGATTGGGATTTAGTTTATTCATGGATTAATTATTTAGCAAATAGCTGATCATTGTTTTTGAAGGCTTTAAATTCCAATGCATTTCCTGAAGGGTCCCTAAAAAACATCGTTGCTTGCTCCCCGGTTTTACCTTGAAACCTAATATAAGGTTCGATCACAAAATCAATGCTTTTCTTCCTTAAATCGTCAGCAAATTCCTGAAATACTTCCCATTCTAAAACCACCCCAAAATGTGGAATTGGCACTTCTTTTCCATCTACGGGATTGCCTTTTATGGCCGGAGTTGGTTGGGATTGTTGTTCATGCAATACTAACTGATGACCGAAAAAATTAAAATCTACCCATTGGTCGCTACTCCTGCCTTCCGTACATCCTAAGGTTTCACGGTAAAAGACCCTGTTTTTTTCAAGATTGGATACTGGAATAGCAAGGTGAAAAGGTTGTAATTTGCTCATATTAATTAATGGTTTTTTTGCACTTCTTACATTTATCTATTGAAGAGATTAATTTAATGATTATTTCCTAAATAAATTTATGAGCAATGGAGAATAATTTTTTGTCAAAGCTTCCCTTCTATAGACTTCGTGCGGATCTTGTTTTCTGATTATTACTTGCTTGAATTTATCGTAAAAATATAAAGATATCCTTATAATAACTCAAGGTTAATCGCTAATAATCTGTTAAGATTTCTATTCTGAAGAATTCCTGCGCTTAACATGTTTTGAATCTGAAGAGTTGGATGAATTTTGATGAGGTCTTGACTCTGCCAATCCCGATGATTTATTCCCAGGTATATTTGAGGGGTTGATAGTTTTTTCAGATTTTGAAACCATATCATTAATAGTTTGCAGTTCTTCCAAAGTTAAATCGCGCCATTCACCTACTGGAATGTCAAGTTGGACATTCATTATCCTTACTCGCTTTAAATGAGTAACCTCATATCCTAAATATTCACACATGCGGCGAATTTGCCTATTCAGGCCCTGTGTAAGTACAATCCTAAAATCAAATTTACCGAGGCGTTCAACCAGACATTTTTTGGTATAGGTCTCCAGTATAGGTACCCCCTGTCCCAAACGTTCAATAAAATTTAAACTGATAGGCCGGTTTACGGTAACAATATATTCCTTTTCGTGATTGTTTCTGGCTCTTAAAATTTTGTTTACAATCTCACCATCGTCCGTTAAAAAGATAAGTCCTTCACTGGCTTTGTCTAACCTGCCTATTGGGAAGATGCGTTTGGGGTAATTTATATAATCTATGATATTGTCTTTTTCAACACCCGTATCGGTGGTGCAAACAATCCCCACAGGTTTGTTAAAGGCTATGTAAACAGGTTTTTCATTCTTGTTCAGAATAGTTTTTCCGTCAACCTTTACTATATCGCCTTCGGCAATTTTAGTCCCCATTTCCGGAACTTTTCCATTTAGGGTAACCCTTCCCTGTTCAATTAATTTGTCGGCTTCACGCCTTGAACAATATCCGGCTTCGCTTAAATATTTATTGATTCTGGTAAGTTGCATCTGATAATATAAATTAGGATTGCAAAGATAATGGTTCAGCAGCTACAAATCCAGCTGTTATCAACAATTTAAATTTGCAGTCCTTTTAAAGAAATTATTTGTTGTGTGAATTTTCAGCGTCAATAACTTCAGAATCTTTTCGATATTTCAGCATTGAAATTCCTGCTGTAAAAAAAATAATTCCAAGAATTGCCAAAGCCCATGGACTTAAAGACGGAATTAATGAACTTCCAAAAATTCCCAGAACACCAATTACCAAACCTACAGCTCCTACAATTGTCATGCTAAGCGCTAAAATCTTGATCATAATAAAAATTATTTGTTAGAGGATAAAGGTAAACAAAGAATTTAATCGCTACTTTTTATTAACATTTCTTAAGAGGAAACAAAATAAAATCTTAATAATTTTGAGATTGCTCTCAAATAAATAATTGATAATTTCCGGGTTTAGATCCTGATATTATCCTAACTTTATTATTCGTTCGAATGATTTACCAACTAATCATAAAATATTTAATTTTCGAATTGTCGGGAATTTGGGAAGAAATTATTCTGGTATCGGTGTCGTACCTGAGGCTGGATGGCAATTCTTTTTTGTCGATTGTGAGGTATAAATTGAGTTCATCTATAAATACGACAGCCGAATTTAGAGTATTTTCAATCCTGGAGATTGCATATTTCTCAACCACATCCCCAAAAGTGCTTTTGATGTTCAACCCTTTTGTAGTTTGAAATTTCGGATCCAAAATTTGAATGTACCCAATGGTACTGGTAGTATCAAATTGTTGAACCGGTTCCAGTATTAAAAGTGGGGAACCGTTCCGGTCAAATATTTCAATATTGTTCACAACATTTAAAAACTGGTTTTTGGAAATGTTTCGAACGATGGAATCTTCTTTAAAAATGGAGTCCAGTTGGTTGATTGTAATTTCTTTAGTTAAGGGGCCAACCCGACTGTTATCAATTAAAAAAGGATCAGAATCCCTTCCGCAGGCCATTAATAGAACTGCAATTATTACAACACTTAATATCTTCATACTTCATTTGTTTTTTCGGCCAATAGTGGGATCTTAAATTTGAAAATCCTATAACTTTATAATTATTGGGCAAGGGTACGGGTTTTTTTGATAAAACACCTTAGTGGATTATTTAAATGCTTTGTTCAGAATGCTCAAAACGCCTCTTATAAATGTCGCGCTGGTTAGTACCTTGATTATGGCACCTTGAGATTTACTGGATTTCCTGCTTGATTTTGAAGCTGTACGTTCGACAGTTTTCCGTTCCTTTTTAGCCTTCTCTTTGGCCTCTTCTTCCTCGGCACGTTCAATTTTATGATTTAATAATTCATAAGCGCTTTCCCGGTCTATTGTTTTATTGTATTTGGGAAAAAGATGTGAAACATTTATCAAATTTTTTATTTCCTGCGTTGTTAAAATATCCATTCTGCTCATAGGGGCACGCATCATAGTTGCCGCAAGTGGAGTAGGTCTTCCTTTTTCGTCCAGAGCTGAGATAAAAGCTTCTCCAATTCCTAACGAAGTTAAAACCTCTTTGGTATCGTAAAACTCTGAAATTGGATAATTTTCAGCAGTTAATTTTATTGCTTTTCTGTCATTGGCCGTAAATGCTCGAAGCGAATGCTGGATTTTTAATCCTAACTGGCTCAATACTTCTTTTGGAACATCGGCTGGATTTTGTGTAACAAAAAAAATGCCAACTCCTTTTGAGCGTATTAATTTAATAATGCTTTCAATTTGATCCAGTAGGGCACCGGAAGCTTCTTTAAAAATTAAATGTGCCTCGTCTATAAACAGCACCAATTCGGGTTTATCACTATCTCCTTTTTCAGGAAAAGTCGAATAAATTTCAGCTAATAAACTGAGCATAAAAGTAGAAAACAATTTGGGCTTATCCTGAATGTCAGTCAGCCGGATTATATTTACATAACCTTTTCCTTCAGGGGTTTTTCTTACCAGATCCTGCACATCAAATGAAGGCTCGCCAAAAAACAAATCGGCATCCTGTTGCTCTAACGCCACAATTTTCCTTAGGATGGTACCGGTGGATGCTTTGGACATCCGGCCATAGCTTTTCTCAAGTTCTTCCTTGCCTTCGCCTGTGGCAAACTGAATAATTTTTTTGAGATCTTTTAAATCAAGCAATGGTAAATGATGGTCGTCGCAATATTTAAAGACAATGGCCAGAATTCCGGTTTGAACATCGGAAAGGTCAAGGATGCGCGCAAGTAATACGGGGCCAAATTCACTTACTGTAGCCTTCAGGCGGACGCCGGGTTGTTCAGAAAGGCTTAAAATTTCAACCGGAGATGCCTGAGGTTTAAAATCAAAACCAATCATCTTGTGCCGGGCTTCCAGCTTTTCGTTTATTGAGGCAGGCTGGGCAATCCCACTTAGATCCCCCTTAATGTCCATCAGCAAGACCGGGATCCCTTTTTCGGATAAATTCTCAGCGAGGATCTGTAATGTTTTAGTTTTACCGGTACCCGTAGCTCCCGCGATAAGGCCATGACGATTCAGGGTTTTTAACGGAATTTTTATTTGGGTTTCTGGAAAGGGTGTGCCTTCCAGCATTGCTGCACCCATTAAGATGTAATCCCCCTTCGTGCTATATCCGTTTTGGATATGTTCAATGAATTTTTCTTTTCTTGCCATTCGACTAAGTTATTATAAAAACAGTTTGAAACAAAAAACAGTGTCTGAAAAATACTTGTTTAAATCATTCTTCGGAATTAAAAAATCTCACTAAAACCTATTTTACCGCAGGAGCAAGCATTTGTATGGTTCCTTTTTCGGCATCAATTTCAGCTTCAATTCCGTTTGGAATAGTAAAGTTGTCCTTTATATGTCCAATCATAGTTCCGGAAAAAGCAGGAATGTTCAAGGGTTTTATATAGTAGTCTATTACTTCTTCCATCGTTAGCGATCCATATCCATTGCCGCCGGGATCACAATCTGTACATTTTCCAAATACAAATCCGGAAATTTTATCTAAAACGCCTCCCAGTTTTAACTGGGACATCATCCTGTCTACCGCATAAATTTTTTCACCGACATCTTCAAGATAGATTATTTTATTTTCCCAATCCGGTAGGTATTCAGATCCCATGATCCCTGTTAATACCGATAAGTTTCCTCCCATTAAAACACCACTGGCCTTTCCCGGATAAATGGTACGTATCCTGTTTGAAACCTGAGTGAGATTATCTCCGATATCGATAGGATTTTCCATCAATATTGCCTCCCCGTCAAAAAGGATCCTTTTAAAATAGGAATAACTAAATTTATTCCAGGTGGAAACAGCTAATGGTCCGTGAAAAGTAACCAAACCGGTTTTTGTGTAAATAGCTAGGTGCAGGGCGGTAATATCACTATAACCTATGAAAATTTTAGGGTTTTTTGTGATTGCCTCATAATCGATCTTATCTAAAATTCTGGCAGCGCCGGAACCGCCTCTCAAAGCGATAATTGCGTTTACTTCCGGATTTATGAACATATCGTTGAGTTCCTGCGCCCTTTCATCATCGGTTCCGGCAAGATGACCGTACCGGTTGCTTACATATTTCCCCAATTTAACCTTGAGGCCCATAGCCTCAAAAGTTTCTACCGCAATTTCATAAGGTTCAGTTTCAAAAATGGCCGATGCGGGACTTATAATCCCTATAGTATCGCCGGCAGATAAGTGATTTGGCAAGAGAAATTTTCCGTCATTCAGGGACGAAGAAAGTTCAAAAGGGGAAATAAATGACGATAGTGTGATTGCTAATCCTCCAGAACCTATATTTCTTAAAAAATTTCTTCTTTCCATTTTATGTGTTTTGATTGATTTAATTCAAGTTGATTTTTAAGTCGGTTGTAATTTATAGAAATTTATTTTTAGTTTACAGATGGAAGGGGCAAAGCTTAATATTTTTCGTAAATTTTTCTTAGAATTAATTCCATCTGTTTTTTTATTTCAGAAGAGGGAACCGTGTAATTATTATTCATAAAACTGAAGATCAGTACTTTTCCGGATTTAGCTTTCAGATATCCGCTTAAGTTGTGATTGTTCCTTAAAGTTCCGGTCTTGGCAAAAATATATGGTTCATCTGCAACATATCTATTTCTTATAGTTCCCGATTTTCCACCTGTAGCCAACAATTTAAAAAGTCTTTTCTGTGGGACTTCCCGACTTATTTTTTCCAGTAATTTTACCATGGATCGGGGGGTAACAAGGTTATACCTTGAAAGACCGGAGCCATCTACCCAAAAAGGTTCATCGGGCAAGTTCTTTAAAAAGTTGTCTTTTATATGATCAATGGCAAGATCTGTTTTTAAGCTGTCCAAAATTTTCCCGGATACCATAAAAAGGATCTGTTCTGCGATAAAATTATCACTTTGCTGCAACATTGTTTTGTAAAGACTATCTGCTGGCAGGCTGTAAAGAGTTTTTGTTTCTGAAAAACCTTCAGTTTTCTGTCGAATGATCTCAACCGGCTTTTTAAGGGTGTCAGCCAGTAATTTGACAAATAATTCCGGGGAATATTTAAAGGGAACAATTTGGCTAAACCCCTTGTTTCCGAAAAATGTTTTATGGCGAAAAATATTTGCCGCGGGATCCCTGATTATTTCTGATGAAGCATCAGGCTCAACCACCAGATTATTTTCAAAAAATGAAGGAGAGCTATTGGGAATGTCAAATCCCGGAATAAAATCAAATTTCACATAATTCCCATAGATGGGAAAGGCAGAGCGTTCTACCGAATAATATGAATTATAATCGTCCCAGGCCCATCCAGGACCAAAATGTGCCTCGGTAAAAACAGGAGGCAGATAGTACAATTTTTCTTTTCTGTTTTTTAAGAATTGATAGACCATGGATTCCGGCAAATCCGGATACAAAAATGAAGGATCACCCGTTCCCCAAAAAATCAAGGAATCGTTCTTTACAACATATTTTAAGGCGGGAATAGAATCGCCCAAAATTTTCAGCCCTGCATAAAAAGTCAATAATTTGATGTTAGAGGCCGGGGTGAAGTATTTATTGGAATAACGCTCGTAAATCATTTTGTTTTCTTCCGGATCGAAAACCACCAATCCCGAAAACCCCTGTTTAAAAGCTTCGGCCTTATTAAAAGTAGTGTTAATTTGAATTGTTGTGGAACAGGATGCTAAAAATAATGCTAAAAAAATCATTAGAAGCGAAGTTAATGGTAAGAGCTTTAGGTGTTTCTTTTTCAAGGTAATATGGGTTTTATGATGAAATAATAAGTTTTCTAAAATTTTAGCACAAGTTAATTTAAAATTAATATTTTTATTAAAAGTTGAAATTTTTGCTTAATAAAATTATGTTTGGTATTAGTATTCGGTTATATTTGATGATCATTAACTATTTTTAACACGCTAACGCATGAGACACAAATTTACAATTTTAGTCTTTATGGCGCTATTCCAAATTTCGGCAATGGTGGCTCAGGAAAAGACAGTAACTGGTACGGTAACTTTTTCAGGAGATGGGATGACCTTGCCTGGGGTTAACGTTATACTAAAAGGTACCAGTCTTGGTACTGTGACGGATATGGATGGAAAATATTCCATTACAGTTCCGGAGAATGCTACATTGGCATTTTCTTCAATAGGATTTATTTCCAAAGAGGAGGTTGTTGGTAATCAAACTCAAATCAATATTTCATTACAGGAAGATTTGGAAAGCCTGGATGAGGTTGTGGTTACAGCTTTAGGGATTAAGCGAGAGAAAAAAGCATTAAGTTATGCTGTTCAATCAATAAAAGCGGATGAACTTCTGGAAGGAAATAATACTAGTATGGTCAATGGGTTACAAGGGAAAGTATCTGGAGTAACTGTTGTAAATTCAGGGGGTGCCCCGGGATCTTCCGCTATTATATTGATAAGGGGTGGGTCTTCCATTACGGGGAACAATCAGCCTTTGTTCATTGTTGATGGTATTCCGATAGATAATTCCACAAGTTCTAGTTTAGAAGTCGCAAGTACAAACAGAGCTTCAGACATTAATCCTGCGGACATTGAGAGTATCTCTGTGCTTAAAGGTCCTTCTGCTGCAGCATTATATGGTATACAAGCCGCTGAGGGGGCTGTTATCATAACCACTAAAAAGGGGAAGGCTGGAACAAGCATTGTATCGTATTCCGGATCATTGTCTATGGATAAGGTTCTTGGGACACCAAATGTCCAAAATATTTATGGACAAGGGAAGCAAGTAGGAACAGGTGCCGAAATTGTAATTGACCCCGAATCTGAATTTTCATGGGGGAATAATATTAATGCAGGATCTCAAACGTATAATAATATAGAGGATTTTTATACTACAGCAGTTACTCAAAATCATAATGTGAGTTATTCAGCAGGTTCAGAGAAAAGCAATGTATATATTTCCATTGGAGATCTTTCACAGGATGGAACAATAGAAGGTACCAGCTATGATAAAACTTCATTTAAAATTAATGCAAATTCTGATGTAAAGGAGAATCTTACATTAGGAATTTCAGCAAACTATATTACCACAAAAACAAACAGCACAAAACAAGGTAATGCATCAGGAAGTAGTTTTGGGAGCCTATTGGCATATCCGGCAAACATTAATGCAAGAGACTATTTGAATATTGATAATTCACAAAAAAGTTTTTTTCTTGATCAACAATTTGATAACCCATACTGGAGCATAGCAAATAGTCCGAATACAGATGAAGTTAACAGGTTGCTGGGAATTATAAGTTTAAATTACAGTTTTTGGGATAATTTCAATTTTTCTTATAAGATAGGAATTGATCATTATACACAATTCAATAAAAAAATTACTGGAGATGGTTCTTTAATCGAAAACAGAGAGGACGGCTATATAAGTCAATTTGAAAGTGATCATAACCTATTAAACTCTAATCTGTTATTGACCTATCAAAAAAATATCACAGAAGAGTTTTCAATAGATGCTTTAATAGGGAATACTGTAGAAGAATTAGATATTAGAACTACTTATGCTACGGGAGTTGGTTTTCAGGCACCCGGAATATATAGCGTAGGAAACGTCCTTATTGAAAATCAAAATATTAGTGAATTAATTACCAAAAAGCGTACTGTAGGTCTTTTTGGTGAATTAAAATTAGGATGGCAAAACGCATTGTTCTTAACAGCAACAGGAAGAAATGACTGGTCTTCTACGCTCCCTGCAGATAAAAGATCATTCTTTTATCCATCCTTGGGAATGTCTGCTGTTATTACTGATTTACTAAAAAAATCCGGAAATGATATTACTTCTCCAAATGGTTTAACCTATTTACAATTAAGATCCTCATGGGCCAAAGTTGGTAAAGATGCACCAATAGGCGCACTGGAAAGTTCTTTAGGAACAAACATAAATGGGTTGGCAAGTTCTGCTTATACGTGGAATGGCGTGAATGTAGGAAATCCAAATTTAGAACCAGAATTTACAAACAGTTATGAAGTAGGGATGGATCTTCGATTTTTTCAAAATAGGATTGGGTTGGATTTAACCTATTATACCAGCAAATCGGAAAATCAAATCTTGAGGGATATTAGGGTTCCTCCAACAACAGGGACATTCTATGCGACTCTTAACGGTGGTTCTATAACAAACAAAGGTATAGAAGCTTTGTTATCTGTTAAGGTACTACCTTCTACTTCTGATGTGAAATGGAATGTTGATTTTAATTTTGGGATGAATGATAGCAAGGTAAATAGTTTGCCAGGTTTTCTAAACGAAGTTTATTTGTCTGACTCCTGGACTTTTAGGAATTCTGCAGCAGGCGCTGCAATTTTAGATGGTTCATTATTTGGGTTAAGAGGTAAAAGACCACAAAGAAATGATAATGGAGAGGTAATTATTAATTCTAATGGATTACCAACTCTTCAGGACGATATCTTTGATGATGTAAATCGTTTGCCGGAATGGACTTTAGGAATAACCAATTCTGTAAGTTATAATAATTTCCGTTTATCATTTTTATTAGATTTAGTACAAGGAAACGAAGTGTATAATGCTACAGAGTCCGCATTGGTTTATTATGGCCTTAGCCCAAAAACTGTTAACAGGGACGAATCTATTGTTTTGCCAGGGGTTGATACGGATGGGAATACTAATGTGACATCAGTTGAAATGAATCAGAAGTTTTACCAGGATTACTATTCTCAAAATGCAGAAAATTTCATTGAGGATGGGTCGTTTGCCAAATTGCGATATGTGACCTTATCATATCAGTTTCCTAAGAAAATACTTGAAAATATATCCTTATCAACACTCGAGCTATATGCTACAGGAAGAAATCTTTTTACGATAACCAATTATAGTGGTGTAGATCCTGAAGTGAATACATTTGGTGCTGGAATTGCCGGTGCCGGATCTATGTCTATAGATAATTTGGGTACGCCAAATGTTCAAGGGTTCGATTTAGGCCTAAAAATTAGATTCTAAAAAATAAAATTATGAAAGTATATAAATATTTAATATTGATTTCAATAGTAATTACTACTTCGTGTAGTAAGGACTATTTTGATGTAAACGGTTCTGAAACACTACCTACCACAACTTCTCTTGCACCTCAGTTTAGAATACAAGGCGCTATTGAAAATACTACTGGAACGGCACAATATAGGGGGGCACGTGAAATTCTTGGGGTTACACAATATGGATCTAAAAGTTCAACCGATTATTATTCGGAAACCTGGAGTTCTTCTTTTACGACGGGGCGTTATTTTTTATGGCAAAATTCTTATGTATATGCATTGCCTAATACTGCTGACCTTATTGTTTTGGGGACAAGGGATAATGCTCCTAACTATACTGCTGTCGGAAAAATTTTGCGGGCATACATATTTGGGATGACTACTGACCAATACGGGGATATTGTCACCGATGATACTTATGACGGAGAGTCCTCTATGAATATTACTCCAAAATTTGTAACACAAAAGGAAGTGTATCAAACCATTTTTAAATTACTTGACGAGTCCATTGTCGAATTAGACGAATCTAGCCCAATTGATTTAAATGAAGAAGGTGGAGATGTTCTTTATGCAGGTAATCAAGAAAATTGGAAAAAATTCGCCTATTCAATTAAAGCGCGATATCTAAATCACTTGACCAAGAAAACATCAGGTGATTTGGCTTATGACGCCGATGCTGTTTTACAGGCATGCGCTTTAGCAATAAACTCTAACCAATTGAATGCTCAAAGGAATTTTGGTGGTGGCGCTGCAGAAAATGACAATCAGCCATTTAGCGCTAATGGTTACGGATCCTCAAGATTTAATTACTTCTCAAAGTTCTTTGTCGAATTATTAAAAAACCCTTTAAACTTAGGGACACCGGTTGAAGATCCAAGAATGAAAATTATAGTTCCCGAAGCTGTGAATGGAGGTTATCATGGTTTGCCAACTGGAAGAGGCTTAAGTGGAGATTCCGGAGATGATTACTCGTTAGGGAATGGTGGATTTTATACAAGCGCAACTTCACCTACTTATATGATTACTTTTAGTGAGATAAAATTCATTGAAGCCGAAGCCAGATTTAGAAAAGGCGATTTAGGTGGAGCTTATGTTGCATTTAGGGAAGGAGTCCAGGCAGATCTTGAAAATGTAGGTGTGGATTCTGAAGGGATTGCTTCATACCTTGAATTAATAGATGAGGAAGTAGGTGCCAGCAATATAAGTTTATCGAATATTATGACTCAAAAATACATAGCGAACGTATTGAATCCGGAAACTTGGGTAGATATGAGAAGAATGGATTATAGTTCAGCAATATACCCTGGATTAGAACGCCCGGAAAATGTGAATCTTGATATATTTCCGGGTGAAAATGATTGGATACAGGCAATGATGTATGAATACAATGAGGAGGATCGTAATTATGTAAATATGCCAGATAATAATCCGCTTATAAGATTGACAACCCCGGTTTGGTGGAACCAATCGGAATAATAATAATAATAATAATATCGTTAATTTAATTTATTAAGATCCCTGTCTTTTATTAGTCAGGGATCTTAATCTTAATAGTTATAACCTCTACTATAGATATCCCTTAAATAAAGGATGGGGACAATTAAAATTAAACAAAATTTAAGCTTATGAAAAATGTGGTATTTGGATGTTTTTGTTTTTTACTAATTATAGGTTGTGGCTCAAAAAAGATAATAGATAAACCAATTGTTTTTAATGCAGAAAGGGAACAACTTAGTCTTCAATATATACAAGATCGTTATTTATTAGAAAGAGATACTCCCGTAATTGATCCAAAAATAATTGTATTGCATTGGACCGCAATTCCAACTTTGGAAGCATCCTTTAACGCTTTTAAAAATCCGAAATTACCAGATTCCCGTGGTGAGATTCGCGGCGCAGGAAGTTTAAATGTATCAACCCATTTTTTAATTGACAGGGATGGTAAAATTTACAGGTTAATGCCCGAAACTTTAATGGGAAGACATGTAATTGGATTGAATTACAGCGCAATAGGTGTGGAGAATGTAGGTGGAACAAATACCACCCCATTAACCGAAGATCAGCTTAAAGCAAATATCTGGCTTGTAAAATACTTAAAATCAAAGTATGATATTCAATATCTTATTGGCCATTATGAATATACGAATTTTGAAAATCACGAACTTTGGTTGGAACAGGATGAAGATTACAGGACCAAAAAAACAGATCCTGGTGTAGAATTTATGACTGAAGTGAGAGAAGCTACAAAAAACCTTAATTTCAAACAGGTGCCCCAAAAAAATTAAGAGATAGAAATATATAAACTCTTCTCACAAGAAAATTTTGAGTTCTCAAAGGGGGGCATTTATTATTCCTATCAGGTTATCCTATTAATGAATTTTTTGATAACTCGGCAAATTATGCTGAAGCGGTGGAAAGGCAATTCGGAGGCGTTGATAGTTTTTTTTGTGAAGTTTGGTGGGGGTGAAAAACAGATTTAATAATTGATTATCCTTGATTCTGCCATTACCGGCCGCATGAATCTGTCGTTCATGTTCTTGACCCATTTTAGGATTATTTTTTTTAGAGATAGTAAGTTGATTAAATTTTTATCACAAGTTAGTTTAAAGCTAATATATTTAATTAAAGTTTAAATTTTAACTAAATATAATTATATTTGAGTTGAGGATTCATTTATATTTGATATCATTAATAATTTATTAACACACAACGCATGAGAAACAAATTTACAATTTTAGTCTTTATGTCGCTGTTCCAGGTTATGGCAATGGTAGCTCAGGAAAAGACAGTAACGGGTGCGGTAACCGCATCGGGAGATGGAATGACCCTGCCAGGAGTGAATGTAATTATTAAAGGCAGCAATCAAGGTACTGTAACAGATATGGAAGGAAAATACTCCATAAACGTAAGCGAAGCAGCTACCCTGTTATTTTCTTCGGTTGGATTTTCTTCTAAAGAGGTAGTTGTTGGTAATCAAACTCAAATCAATATCTCGTTACAGGAAAATCTACAGGGATTGGATGAGGTGGTAGTTACAGCTTTGGGTATTTCAAGAGAAAAAAAGTCATTAGGTTATGCAACTCAGGAAGTTGATGGGGAAGATCTTAATCTAACAAATGAACAAAATGTTTTAGGCTCGCTTTCCGGGCGGGTTGCAGGAGTTCAGGTAACAGGAGCTTCCGGAGCAAGTATGGGAGGAACTCAAAAAATAAAAATACGGGGAGTCAATTCTATTGGGGGTGGAGATCAGCCGTTGATAGTTGTAGATGGAACGCCTATATCCAATGCAAACTTTTCAGGAAGTGATCAGGCCGATTTTGGCAATTTGGGGCAGGATGTAAACCCGAGTGATATCGAATCGGTAAATGTGCTGAAAGGTCCTGCTGCATCAGCTTTATATGGTATACGAGGTCAGTATGGAGTTATTATGATAACTACTAAAAAGGGGAAAAGAGGTGCTAAAGATGTTAGTGTGCAATTAAATTCTTCGTTTTCTGTAGAGAGAGCAGGAAATTTTATGCCGTTACAGAATTTATATGGTGGTGGTTCAAGTCAGTCATGGCGAACCTTGTCTAATGGAGATAAATATGTAGATATGAGTGTTGATGAAAGTTGGGGTCCAAAAATGGATGGTACTCCCGTTCGTCAGGTTTTTAGTTTCTATCCGCAGGACAGTGAATATGGACAATTAACGCCATTTGATCCACATCCGGATAATATCAAGGATTATTATGAAACAGGATTTAACATGAATAACGGAGTGTCAGTATCCGGTGGTAGTGAGAATTCAACATTTCGTTTAAGCCTTAATGATACCAGAATAGAAGGGGTGGAGCCTAATACTCACCTTGACAGAAATAACCTGGGCTTAAATGCGAGTCTTGATCTTACAGATAAATTAGTTATTTCCACAAACATAAATTACGCGACCAATAACGCTCAACGTCCATCTCAGGGATCTGAATATGGAACTGCTTATTTTGTTCAATGGTTTCAAAGAAATCTGGATATGAACCGGATGAAAAATTATAAATATGAAGATGGTACCTTTCTGCATTGGAATCTTCGCAGACCGGATTCAGAAACTGGAGAAATAGCCAATTTAAGTCCCCTGTATTGGGATAATCCTTATTTTAATGCATATGAAAACACGAGTAATGATTATAGGGACCGGTTTTTTGGGGATGTAGGTTTACGTTATAAGGTCTTACCTGAACTGGAACTAAGCGCATTTATTCGTTCTGATATGTTTACCCAGAATATTGAATCAAGGACCGCTTTCGGAGGGAAAAGGCTTCCGGAATACTCAGTTGGAAAATACCAAAATAAAGAAATGAACTATGAGTTTCTAGCTCAGTACAATAAGAAATTCGGGGAATTCTCCCTTAATGCGAATTTGGGAGGTAATATTTATGATAGAAGATATTCATATCTTTCCATGAGTACTGTAGGAGGACTTTCTGCGCCAGGTTTCTATAATATTGACGCTTCCATTGATAGACCAAACACAACTTCTTATTTATTGAGAAAACAGATTAGAAGCGGATTTGGAATGGTTTCAGTTGGATTTAGGGACACATATTACCTGGATGCTTCAATCAGAAATGATAATTCGTCTGCTTTACCTGAAGCAAATAATTCCTATTGGTATCCTTCGCTTTCAGGTAGCTTTGTATTTAGTCAGTTATTGGATTGGGATACGCTCTCATTTGGGAAAATACGGGGTAGTTATGCTAAAGCCGGGTCTGATTTAGATCCGTATCAAACAACTGAATCTTTTGGAGTAGGTACTGTATATGACGGTACTAATACTTCATTTGTGCCGGATAATTTAAACAATCCAACAATAGAGCCTTCCTTTGCTCATTCTTATGAGACCGGGATGGAACTTCGATTTTTTAAAAACCGTTTAGGATTTGATTTTACCTATTATGAACAAAAGAACAAAAAACAGATCATTAGCCTTGATGTTTCCGGGGCGAGTGGATATAGTTCAAGTACGATCAATGCCGGGTTAATAGAAAATAAAGGGATTGAGCTCACTATTAATGCAAATCCAATTCAAACTGATGTTTTCTCCTGGGATGCTACTTTTAATATTAACAGAAATAGGAGTATGGTTGTAGAACTTGCGCCGGGTATTGATGTTTATACATACGGTTCTACTACTTATTCGAGCGTCTCAAGTTATTTGAACTCCTACGTTGGAGAACCCTTTGGGAGTCTTATAGGCCAGGCTTATCAGCGAGATGCTGCTACTGGTAAAATCCTTTTAGGAACAGATAATATGCCTTTGTATACAGATGCCACTCACAATTTTGGAAGTGTGCTCCCGGACTTTAATGGTGGGTTACAAAATACCATCCGCATTGGGCAATTTGATATTTCTGCAATGATAGATTTTCAGAGTGGTGGTCAGTTTTTTAGCAGATCGAAAATGCTCGCTGTTAGAACTGGTCAGGATCCTTTGACTGTTGCCATAAATGATAATGGACAAAATGTAAGAGATCCTTTAGAAGATGGTGGGGGTGTAAAAATTTCCGGTATTTCTGCTGAAACTGGGGAAGAAGTCTCGGATTATGTCGATGCGAGATCTTATTACCGAAATGTATTGGGCAGGAGAATTTATGAAGAATGGTTATATGATGCCTCTTATATCAAATTAAGAGAAGTTAGATTAGGGTATACCTTAAACGAAAAGTTGCTTCAAAGCCTACCCTTCAAATCTGTCGGAATTGCATTAATTGCACGTAATCCTGCTATGATCTGGCAAAATGCCCCAAAGGGAATCGATCCTTCTGAAATTTCTACCGGTAGTCAGTCTATTAGCTGGTACGAATCAGGACAGTTGGTTTCAGTTAGATCTTATGGAATAAACCTAAACATTACATTTTAAAACATAGCACCCATGAAAAATAGTTATTTAATAATATTGTTGTCTTGTTTCTGTTTGGGAAGCTGTGATAAATTTGACGATGAAATTAACACAAACTCCAACCTTCCCAGTGAAGCGTCGGGGACTCAGTTAATTGCCAATGCAGCGCTCTTTCTGCCAGGTTTGAGTTCTTCTCCACAGGGGGAATTTATGGCTCAGTATTTAGCAGAAACCCAATATGTTGGCGCATCGCTTTACCCCGAAGAAAGCACAAGTTTTTACGGACTTTATCAAGGGCCATTAAAGAATCTTGAAACTGTCCTGACTTCAGATGAACTCAGTGCAAATCAAGGTCCTATTGCAAACCAAAAAGCAGTTGCTAAGATCCTGAAGGCTTATTTTTTCTGGAATATTACCGACAGATGGGGAGATGTTCCATATACCGAAGCTTTGAAAGGTTCAGATAATTTCACGCCTAAATATGATACTCAGGAGTCTATATATAACAGCCTTTTTCAGGAATTGGAGGACGCAAATAATATGATCGTTTCCGGGGCCATTAGTGATGATATTATTTATGGTGGGAATATGTCTAAATGGAAAAAATTAGGAAATACGATTCATCTATTAATGGCATTGCGTTTATCTGAAGTTGATCCTGAAAAAGCCAATGAAGAATTTAATAAAGCTCTTGCCGCTGGGGTTATGACTTCCACTGATGACAATTTGGTTTTTAAACATTTGGATGATGCCAACAATCAGAATTATTGGTTCGGCCAGATAATCAATCAAAATAGGGAGTGGTGGGCATTGACTGAAACCCTTGTTGAGGAAATGAAACCGGTGAGCGATCCCAGGTTACAAGTCTATGGCAATCCTGCAAGAGCTAACGGGGAATTTATAGGATTGAAATTTGGTGAGGAAGAAAATATAGGAACAGAAGAGTTTTCACTTTTAGGATCAAGGATATTTGCACAGGATGCTCCGGTATACCTTGTAACTTATGCACAAACTTTATTTGCACTGGCGGAAGCCTCAGAAAGAGGATGGATAGATGATGATACAGAAACTTTTTATAATATGGCTATTGAACAATCTGTTCTTCAATGGACAGGAAGTGATGAAGGTTTGGAGCAATTATTAAGTAATTCTCAAATTGCTTTTGATCCCAATCGGGCTATTGAACAAATTTCCCGACAACGTTATGTGCATTTATTCATGTTTGGATATGAAGCCTGGTCAGAAATGAGAAGAACCGGATATCCCGAAAATTTTATATCTCCGGCAGGATCAGCTGTTCCTACAAGGTTGAGTTATCCCGAAAATGAATCTTTTACTAATGCTACAAATTATAATGAAGCAGTGCAAAGTCAATTTGGAGGAGTTGATAGTATTTATGGTGAAGTTTGGTGGGATAAATAAACAGATTTAAAAATTTATAATAAAAACTCCCGGAAACTTTCGGGAGTTTTTATTATAAATTTATCAAGGTTCAATGAAAAAAAATTATTATGAAATTCCTGAATTTTTTATTGCTATTATTATTGCTCGCTCTTTTTGGATCAACGGCGGCGGCACAACCTTCAGATCTAATTCAACAATTATGGAAAACTTATCCGCAGTTTAAGGAAGAATTTCTCACGCAGCGTCGTATAAAGCATCAGGATCTTCAGCCTTTAATAGAAATGTATAAACAGCAGTCCGGTTTTAATATTAATCAAGTTGGAACTTCTATTGAAGGCAGATCTTTAAATTTAATATCCATAGGTACAGGAAAAACAAATGTATTCCTTTGGTCCCAAATGCACGGAGATGAATCAACGGCCACAATGGCCATTTTTGATGTTTTTAATTTTATTTCATCAGATAAATTTAAGACTGAAAAAGCAGCGCTTTTTAAAAATGTCACGCTTCATTTTCTTCCAATGCTCAATCCCGATGGCGCTGAGGTTTTTCAAAGGCGGAATGCTTTGGGGATCGATGTAAACAGGGATGCATTAAGGCTACAGTCTCCTGAGGGAAAAACCCTAAAAAGAATAAGGGATAGCCTTGCTGCCGATTTTGGTTTTAATCTTCACGATCAAAGTAAATATTATAATGCAGAGGCTTCGGCTAATCCTGCAACCATTTCATTTTTAGCCCCAG
>Ga0314774_1001066_pt1 | contig 18788 bp, 17 predicted proteins | sample MetaGCBIA2018_FD_204515 | JGI IMG/M metagenome (GOLD analysis project Ga0314774, IMG submission 204515) | Cryopeg brine microbial communities from Beaufort Sea near Barrow, Alaska, United States - CBIA 2018 | ecosystem: Environmental > Aquatic > Marine > Coastal | place: USA: Alaska | collected...
TTTTAATATTAAAGGACATAATACTTACCTAGTAAGTATTATGTCCTTATTAATTTGCAACTATCATTGAAGTCCTATTCCCTATATCTTTACTCTATCTTTACTATTTCTTCTTACTTTTCATTTTATTTCGTATCGGACTTTTTTTCTTTTTGTATTCACCAGCTAATTTCTTTTGCATTTTTGTGAATCTTACTGATGCATTCGATTTATGTTGATTCTTGGCAGTTGAGTTACGACCTTGTAGCTTCGATGCCTCTTCAGTTTTACTGGAACTTTCTACAGCTTTTTTGATATTTTCAAGTTCACTTTTAGTTAAATGTCTCCAAGAACCAGTTTCAATACCTTTTAAATCTATATTCATTATTCGAGTTCGTTTTAGGTTTACAACATTATATCCTAAAGCTTCACACATAAGTCGAATCTGTTGATTTAAACCTTGGGTAAGAGTAATCTTAAATGATGCTCCTTTTATTCTTTGAATTTTACAAGGAAGAGTTGTTGTCTGATGTATTCTTACACCTGTAGCCATTTTTCGTAAAAACTGTTCGGTTATTTGATGATCAACTGTAACTATGTATTCTTTTTCATGGTTATTGCCCGCTCTAAGAATCTGATTAACAATATCTCCATCATTTGTCAAGAATATAAGACCTTCTGAATCTTTGTCAATTCGACCAATCGGAAATATTCTTTCTCTAAATCCAACAAAATCTACAATATTCGTTGAATCTTTTTTATCTGTTGTACAGGTGATGCCTGATGGTTTATTCAGCGCTATATATATTTTCTCAATATAGTCAACGATTTCTCTGCCATTAACGACAACTTTATCCCCTTCAGTAACTTTAGTTCCTGAAGTTGCAATAGTATTATTGACCAGCACTTGACCAGCATCTATAAAGCCATCGGCTTCACGTCTTGAGCAGAATCCAGAGTCACTAATATATTTGTTTATGCGTTTGTTATTTTCCATATTTATCCTACTTTCACAATTCTTTAGTTATTATAACATGACATGGCTATTTTTACTAAAAAAATTGATAAAAACGAAGAATTGAATATACTGATAAATTCAATCCTCCGTTATATGTTGTTATTTATGTTCATTCTATCTTTATTTATCTTTTAGTGATTTGATCATCTTAAGTCTAGTAAATTCTTCTCTATCCTTCTCTTCAAGAGCATTTATAATAGATTTAGTTAACACTTCATATTTAGGTATCATAACATTTTGAAGTGCATTTGCTCTTTTCTGAGTTCTTTTTACATTAATAGCTAATCGATATATAGCATTTTCGATTTCAGCTAACAATAAAGACATTTGCTTAACTTTGTGAAATTTTTGGTAAGCTTCATCTAGAGACATATTTGTTCTGGTAAAACCAAATTGAGGTTTCAATTCTTTATCAGTAACCGCAATAATCGGTATCTCAACACCCATTATTGAACGGACACTTATCTTAATATCATCCTCAAGATCAATTGCTTTACTTATTGCTTCAACTGTACTAATTCCTAGTGTTATATTCGCATTTTGCAATGCTTTGTATGCAGCTGAAAAGGTCTCACCAATTTTTTCTTGAAGATCTTTGGCTTGATCAATTAAAAGCATCATTTCTCTAACGAGAATATTACGCTTTTTATCTAATAATTCATAACCTTGATTCGAAAGAGCAAGTCTGCTCTTCGAAATCATTAGATTCCCTTTCGTTGGAAACAAAGTAGCATCCATTACTTATCACTTTCCTTCTTCATTGGCTTATAGTACCGATCTAATATTTCATCATTAAGACGATCTAATTCATTTCTCGGAAGCATTCCTAATAACTCCCATCCGATGTCAAGTGAAGTATCCATAAATCGATTTTCATCTGTAGCTTGCGCAACAAATTTCGATTCAAAAGCTTTCCCAAAATCCATATACAACTTATCACTGTCTGATAGCTCATCTTCACCGATTACTGACGCTAATGCCTTAACTTCCTGAACTTGAGCATAAGAAGCAAATAGCTGATTCGCCACTTGTGGGTGATCTTTACGTGTAAACCCTTCCCCTATACCATCTTTCATAAGCCTTGACAATGATGGTAAAACTATTATTGGCGGGTAAATTCCCTTTTGATGTAAACCACGATCAAGAACAATCTGGCCTTCTGTAATATATCCCGTCAAGTCAGGTATCGGATGCGTAATATCATCATTTGGCATCGTTAACACTGGAATTTGAGTAATAGAACCTTCACGATCACTAAGCATCCCTGCTCTTTCATATAAAGATGCTAAGTCAGAATACATATAACCCGGAAAACCTTTCCTACTTGGAATTTCACCTTTTGATGATGAGATCTCACGTAGTGCCTCACAATAAGCAGTCATATCCGTCATGATGACGAGAACATGCATATTAAGTTCAAAAGCCAGATATTCTGCAGTAGTAAGCGCACATCTTGGTGTTACCAGTCTTTCAATTACAGGATCGTTTGCTAAATTCAAGAACATTGTAACTTTTTCAAGAACGCCACTTTCTTCAAAGCTTTTTTGGAAATAAGCAGCAACGTCATTTTTAACACCCAAAGCAGCAAAAACAATAGCAAACTTATCACTATCACCTGCTTCTGCAGATAATTGAGCTTGCATTGCAATTTGAACCGCCAAGATATCATGTGGTAAACCATTACCTGAAAAGATAGGTAGCTTTTGTCCACGAATGAGTGTTGTCAATCCATCTATAGCAGATATTCCTGTTTGAATATAGTTTCTAGGATATTTCCTGGCAATTGGATTAATAGGTTCACCATTAACATCCATTTTAACATCCGGACGAATAGCACCCAGATTATCAATAGGACGACCTAATCCATCCATCGTTCGGCCTAATATCTCCTTAGACAAATTGATTTTCAATGCCTCACCACGTAAACTTGTTCGCGTATTAACATTTGAAATACCTGTCGTCCCTTCAAACACTTGGACAATTGCGACTTCTTCTTCTAATTCTATAATTCGACCAACTTTTACAGTTCCATCATCTAATGTAATATCAACCATCTCATCATATGATGCACCTTTCATGCCGTCAAGGATGATAAGAGAGCCATTTACTTCTTTGACTCCAAGATATTCGATTTTCATTATTTCATCACCCTCTCAAATTCTTTATAACTATCATTGACGTCTTTATAGAATCTATCAATTTTTTCTTTCAATTCATCAAATGGCGTCATATCTTCATTATCAATTGTATATTTCATTCTGATCAATTCATCAAAGATTCCTGTTTTACGCAATTGTGATACAGGAATACCACGAACTACCAATTTCTTGGATTTATTATGTAATATCATAATGATTTCCATCATTTTAAATTGTTTGATCATAGGTACAAAGGTATCTACATCATGAAATGCATTTTGCTGTAAAAATCCTAATCGAATCACTTTTGTTGTCTCAAGAATTAGTTTTTGTTCTTCAGGTAAAATATCAGAACCAATAAGTTTAACAATTTCCATCAGTTTACTTTCTTCTTGTAACAATGCTAACATTTCTCTTCGAACAGGCATAAAATCTTCAGTAATATTCTCCTTATACCAGGGTTCCAAATCATTCATATATTCACTATAACTGTTAAGCCAATGTATCGCAGGATAATGCCTTCCATAAGCCAATGATTTGTCCAGTGCCCAGAAACATCGAACAAATCTTTTTGTGTTCTGTGTGACTGGTTCACTAAAATCACCACCTTGGGGTGATACAGCACCAATAATACTTACCGATCCTTCATTTTCATTAAAAGTTTTAACATATCCTGCTCTTTCATAAAACTGAGCTAATCTTGAAGGAAGATATGCTGGAAAACCTTCTTCTGCAGGCATCTCTTCCAGTCGTCCAGAGATTTCTCTAAGCGCCTCAGCCCAACGTGATGTTGAGTCTGCCATTATAGCTACGTGGTATCCCATGTCCCTATAATACTCTGCAATTGTGATACCAGTATATATAGATGCCTCTCTTGCTGCAACCGGCATATTAGATGTGTTGGCAATCATCACTGTTCTATCCATCAAAGGTTTACCTGATTTTGGATCAATCAATTTAGGAAAGTCTTCAAGAACTTCAGTAATCTCATTGCCACGTTCACCACAACCTATGTATATAATAATATCAGCATCCGACCATTTTGCTAATTGATGTTGCATCATTGTCTTACCCGTTCCAAATCCACCCGGAATAGCCGCAGCTCCCCCTTTAGGTATTGGAAACAACGTATCGACAACTCTCTGTCCGGTTATCAATGGTTTATTAAGTGGCATTCTTTCACTAAAGGGTCTAGGATTTCTAACCGGCCAATATTGTACTAAAGATAACTCAAGTATTTCATCATAAGGATCTCTTATCTTTACAATAATATCTTCTACTTTATACTTACCATCGGCTACAACCTCAACAACTTCACCTTTGAGATGAGGATGCAACATCACTTTGTTTGTAACTAGTTCTGTTTCATCTACTTCTGCATAAATCTTTCCGCCACTAAGATAGTCGCCTACCTTAACTTTAACTTTAACATCCCATATCCTATCCACATCAAGGTTCTGAGTATCAATTCCTCGACCGATAAAATTTCCGCTTTTTTCAAATAATTTTTCTAATGGCCTTTGAATACCATCAAATACGCCGCCAATAATCCCCGGGCCTAACATTAAAGACATTGGACCGCCTGTTGAATATATAGGTTCCCCAACTTTAAGCCCTGTCGTATTCTCATAAACCTGTAAAATTATATTTTGACGGGTGATACCAATGACTTCGCCAATCAGCTTGAGATTACCGACATAAACCATTTCTAACATACCCAATTCTTTTGTTCCCGAGACCGTAATTACCGGTCCATTTATTCCGGATATAACACCTTTTTGTTCCAATTTCAGTCACCTACTTCATCTTCGATTTCTATCTTACAATATTGTAAAAAGTCGTCTTCTTCTTCTTCAAGCATTTTTGCAATTGAATCATCTAAATATATATTTGTTGTCGTATTAAGTAACTTACAGCCACCCAACATATCAACATACTTTCTTTCAATGAAGACCTTACAATCTTTAAAGTTATCCTGAATTCGCTTATATAAATCTTTATCATTATAATTAATGTAAATAGTATATTCGCCTTCTCCAATAAACTTCATATGTTCTTTTATCTTAGCTATAAGATCTGTCACATACTCTTCAGTTTTCGTATATTCTTTAATTCTTACTTTAGCCTTTTGAAAAACAGAATCAATGATTTCCTTTCTTTTATTCAGGAGTTTTACTTTATTCTCCATTTGAGTTTTTGATATGACTTCCGTCTTTTCACGGTCAATTTTCTTAAGCCCCTCTTGAATGATATTATATGCTTCTTCTAGAAATTCCAGTTCTTTTCGATTATATTCTTTTTCAAGTTTTTGGTTCGCTTCTGTTTCAATAATATGTTTTCGTGCTGCTACATCATTCATGATATCAGCTCGAAAATGTTCTATTTTTACAGTTTCCGTTCGCATATTTCCACCTTCTCAACTAAATCTTCAGTCCAATAGCCTCTCGTACATATTTGGTTATTGAATCAAGTCCCCGATCCGAACCATGTCGATCCGGTACTTGCACTATTAATGGTGTCGGATAATTGATCTTAATATCTAAAACTCTCTTTTCGACTAATTTATATGCCTTTTCAGTAACCAATAGCACTCCAACTTCTTTATCTTTTAAAATCCTGTCCAATTCATTGTGCACTTCATTTTCTGTATGCGCTATAGTGCCGTCTATACCTGCTAGTCTCATACCTGTCAGCGTATCAACATTATCACTAATTAAGTACATTTTCACTACAATTCACCTCTATCCAAGAATCATAATTGAAATAATCAAACCATATATTGCTATACCTTCTGATAATCCAACAAAAATAATTGTTTTACCTAATAATTTGGCATCTTCACTGATTGCTCCGATTGCTGCTGAACTGGCTGCTGCAACTGCGATACCTGCACCTATACATGCCATACCTGTTGAAAGAGCCGCTCCAATGAATTTAAGACCATCACCACTGGTCCCACTTGCTGCTAAAGCAGCAGTAGCAGTAGATCCACTTGCAAATGATGTATTACCACTTATTAAAAAGATAGTTGCTGCAATCACTAATATAACAAATGATCCCATGTTAATTCCTAATATTTTACCCGTTTTTTCGTTACCCAATTGTTTTTTGATTGAATATACTCCTGCACCGATTGTTACTGTTACTAGTAAAATTGTTAACATTAATATTAATTCCATTTTTTTCCTCCTAATATTGTTTACTTTTTTTATTATCCTTTTATTTTAAACGGTTCAAACACGATGCCCTCACCTTCAAAGTATCTCGAAAACAGTTCATAATACTGTAGTCTCAAACCTTGAATAGCTACGATTAAACCTTCTAATACAATAATTAATATGTTTCCGATAATCATTACGATGATACTCCCTGAACCCCCAACAATATCTGCCAATGCATGAAATGCCATAAAAAAACCAACGTGATTAAGGGCAAATGCACCAATACGAATAAATGAAATCGTATTACTTGCTACAGATAACAATGTTTCAATAAGTTCAAATGTTGCTTCTACAATAAATCCACCTTCTTGAGGAAAAATGTATTTCTTTTTGTTAAACATATTTTGAATAGGATGTGATAAGAAAATAATTATTATTGGTACTATGATAAAAATCGCAATAACGGGCAAGGATGCTTCCTGACCCTGAACAACACTAAGTGCAATGGATGCAATGCCGATATACATAATCAGTCCAACAAGTCCATTACGGTCAAAAAACAACTTAGCATATCGTTTATTCCTATATTGATTAATTATATTCAGTATCAACGCCATTATTATCAATACCATACCAAGAGCAATTGCTGATAATAATACTATCATTTTATTTTCCATTGGTGCAATCATCGGTACAAAGGGGAAAAGTTCCCTCAAAATCTCCTCATTACCGAAAAACGAACCATATATCGTTCCTGTTATCATTGATAAACATCCCAAATAGATCGCTAATTGTGCATAATTGTTCTTTGTCTTCCGATATATCCCAAAGCCTAACAGTGCAATAATAATTCCTTGTCCTAAATCTCCGAACATCAATCCAAAGAACAGCATATAAGTGATGGCGACAAAGGTTGTAGGATCAAGCTCGTGATACGATGGCGTTCCATACATATGAATCAATTCCTCAAATGGTTTAAAAAATTTATTATTATCAAGTTTTGTTGGCGGGCTTGATTTGATAATAACTTCATCATCTTCCATAATACATGAGATATTCTTCAGCTTATCTACCATTTCACGGAAATCATCCGCTTGAGATTTAGGAATCCAACCTGTAATATAAAAAGCATCATGACTTCTAACTGCGAATCGCCTTACTTCAAACACTTCATTTAGCTGAATAGTAAAGTTATATAACTCTTGTAACCTATCAAAATTTCTCTCAACAAATCCTTTTGCGTCTCTCTTTATCATTGCAATACGATTTTCTAAGTCTTCTATCTCTTCGTTTAGTTTTTGTAACGCGATTTTAGGTTTCCCTTTAACATCCCCTGAAATTCGTATACGTTCAAATAATAAGGATGCAAATAAAGAGTCAATATTGGCTTGTTGAGAGCTTGGTGTGAAATACATGAGATAAACTGCATGATTCTCTTCCGAAACCTTATATGCAATTGTGTCAAGAGTCTCAATATATTCACTTAATTTTGTGAAACTTTCACTTGGCATTTTTCCGAATCTAAATTTCATATACTTAAATGTAAAAATTCGATCTAATTCAATATCCAAATCTTTAATAGGAACTGTCTGTTTGCGTACTTCTTTTTTATGTGCCAAAACTTCTTCCAGAGAACGGCTAATTTTCTGAATGGTCTCTAATTGTCTTTCATATCCGTCAATTTCGGGTTCTAATAAAGATACAGGCATTAGACCACAAGTTTTAGTTGGGTCGTAAGCTAATTCATGATCGAGAACATTAATTAAATCAGCAACTTTCTTATTGAGTCTTTCATACGGATTTTCATCATTAAATGGAAAAAGACCTTTTACTGTATTTAATATATTGGATGAATTCTCAAGTTGAATATCAAAAGGAACAATGGTATTAATAACAAAATTGTCCATGTCACTAATTCTACCCGCAATATTTACGAATCTCATTTTTTCGACTGCCATTTTATACCTCCCTTCTATTCAACCCCTGCTAAGTATTTTTTAATCTCTTCTGGCTCTACATCATAACGAATGCCTTCTACGATATTAGTTATGTCTAAGACTTCTAATTCTTTTAAGTACATATAGCCAATAATTGGAGCAATTGAGAAAGGTACTAACCTCATAGTTCTTTGTTGAAGTGATTGCATAAAAGATAAAAACTGAAGTTCTATTCTTTCTTGATGAAAATTGATGAACTTACCCAAATATGTTCTTTCAACTATATTAACTAATCCTTCTAAATCCTTAGATTCTACCATCTCATTAATTACTTCTTTCGTTAGCTTATATCGAAATGAAATCATGTATCTATATATCATTTCACGATTTAGCTTATAATATTTTTTGGCGCGATATATCCAATAAATATTCTTAAAATCAGCTTCTAAACCAAATAATTCTTCTAACAAAAGTTTATCTTTTCCTTTTGCCATTTTATTAACTTGCCTAGCTGTTTTCGTGTAATAATAAAGATCCAACTCCATCTCTGCAACAAATATGTCAATTTCGCCACTATCATTAACAAGTGGGTTTAATATTCTATGGAAACTTGTTTCTGACAAAGACTCGACTAACTCTGGTATAGTTTGAGCTTTTAGTGAAACATCAAAATCAATGATAGAATATCGACTTACAAACAAAGTAGACCTATCCAATTCTGATAATGGTTTCCCCATATGAAGTGTCCTAAGCATCTTTTTGATATCTTCAATCTCAAGTTTTCGATAGATATACCTGTAAATCTTTTTTTCATCGCCCTTTAAGTGTTTAGCAATTTTTAATGCATCCGTTACAACTGCTCTATATAACAATACTTCTAATTGTCCACGATGAACGTTTGTCGTATAATCAGCCGGCAAAGATTCCTTATAGTAGGTATTATTAACTAAATAAGCGGCGACTTCATTAACATTTTTCTTTAACATCATTTGTTCATAATCGTGTGATGTCAACATTTTCCCTTTCATACCTCTGATTTTGGCAGAAAGAGCACTATATTTATATATTTCAAACATTAGCCCACCCCTACGTCAATACACGTTTAACAAGTTCCGAAACCCACTGATCCATCATTTTAGCTGCATTTTCATCCATTTTCTTTAGCTGAATCTCGCATTTTTCAATTTTAGCTTCTTCTTGTTCTTTGATTTCCAAAAACTCACGTTCACGAACTTGTACTACCTTTTTCTTTGCATCATTAATTATACTTGCTTCTAGATCAATCAGACGTTTTTCATGTTCAGTTTCTTTTGCCTTTTTTTCTTCTATTGCATCGTCAATGATTTTCTGTGCTTGATCTTCAATCTCAATGATCTTCTTAATGACTTCTTCCATGACGTTCTCCTTTCATTTTTTCAATGATATTCTCTTTGGAATTTTTGTTTATTTCATAATAACTTTCGTGACTGTTTGAAGGATCAAATCGACAAACAGACGTAAACTTACAATAATCACAATGTGTAGATTTGTCATATTTATATGGTTTGATGCTAACCTCACCATTATAAATTTTTGTTCCGAGTTGCTTTGATTTATTATTAACGAAGTCAAGTGCAACATCCATTTCTTCTTCTGTAATTGTAGCAGAACGTGCTGAGATACCATTTTTAGTCATTGTTACCGGAATCACATTCGACGTTCCTGTAATAGACGAATCAAACATTTTAACAACTTCTTCATCATGTAGAACCAATCCATTGGGTCTTAATTGTTTGAGCAACTCATCATCGATCTTTGATGAATCTTTGTCATTATTTTGAATCATCGGGTCTTGAATTTGATAATAGTACAAACCACTAGGAATTACCTTTTTTGAGGTGCCAGATTCTTTGATTTCTTTCACTACATTTAAGTATACAAACAATTGCAGTTGAATACCACTGTCAATTAATCCAAAATCTAGTGTTTTTTTGCTGGATTTATAGTCAATTATACTAATATGTAACGCATCTTCCGTTTCATATTCATCAACTCTATCTACAACACCTTTTAAGAACATAGATACATCCGGTGCTATCTTAAGAATCAATGATTCTAATTGATTTTCACTACCATCGAACTTGTATTCAATTTCTTTAGGTTTGAATAGACTTTTGGACAATTGTTGTTCAATTCCCCATAAGGCCCTTTTCAAAATACGAGTCAACTTAACAACCAGATATTTATTGCGATAGCTGCTACTAAAAATTTTATTATGTTCATCTAAAAGCACTTCATCGACACACTCCTCGATAAGCGAATTTCTAAGCTCAACGGAAATCGAACTAATGTCCTGTTCTCTATGTACACATTTCCTGATATAGAGTTCGAGACATTTATGAAACAATATTCCAATATCTGGCATTGTAATAACATACTCACTTCGCTCTTTGACTTTTAGCTGATAATCCAAATAATGAGCATATGGACAACTTGCATATGTTTCAAGTTCTGATACTGACAATTTGTAATTTTTGGTTTTCAATCTATCTAAATGACTCGGTTTGTTTGTATAGGATAAACCACGTTTAATAATATCCGGGTTAAGACTAAATGTCTCACTATTATTATATGCCTTTTTAAAGAAATTGTATAATTTTTCTATATCTCTTTCGTAATGATTAAAATCATTTTTAGATGCTAACATTGCTAATCTTCTAAACATAGGCAAGGATCTTGTCACTGCTTTTTCTCCCTGTATGATAGTTATTGCATTTTCCACATTTATTAGCGGAAACAACTTTTTCAGCATCAAGAACAAAGGTGCCGGCCTTGATGAGCCTTCTTCATCTCGTCTTGTATATGATACATGTAATAACTTAGTTGCTTTTGTAAAGGCCATATATATATTCATTTGTTCTTTAAATAAACTTTGAGACTGATTCGGTGCCACCTCTAAACCTAGCGATAATAAAATAGTTCTTTCATGATCTGTTAACAGCTGATTTGTATTGCGTACCAAAGGCACTTTACCTTCATTAATTCCAAGAATGAATACGATTTTGTTTTCTTTGAATCTTGTACGGCTAATATCTCCAACAAGTATTTGGTCAACACTGGGTGGTGTCTGCCCCAATTTTATACCCGTTAGTCCCGTTTCAATAATACCAACAAAGTCCTTAATTGAAACAGTCTCATCCCCCACTAATTCAACAAGTTCATCAAACATATCCAATACAAGCTCATACACTTTTATTAATTTATTCGCATCTTGAAGTTGATTCTTCTGCTCATAATCTTCCGCTGTTTCTGTAAGCGATTCATAAACAAGGAGTTCCTGGATATATTCATATATTGCGATTGTTTTGCCTTTAATCGTTTTTGCTTCTTTTATGGCTTTACAGAAGCCCATTAACGGGGTGATAATGTTTGCCTTTAATTCTTCGTATTCATCCCAATCAGCTTGCCATTTTTTAAGACCTTTTACTCCATATTTAAGACAGCGATTTTCTATGAGATTAATATCAGTCTGGTTTTTATAGAAAATCGATTTCAAATGATAGAACACATGCTCATACTGAAAATTAAACTGTACAACTAATAAACTCGACAAAACGAATTGTACAAGCGGGTGTTCCATTATATTATCTTTTTTATCGATAAAATGAACAAGGTGATATTCTTTAAACAACTGATTGATTTTTATCTCATAGGAGGATAATGTTGACGTTAAAACAACAATATCTTTAAATCTATACTCAGACTCAGCAATCAACTTATGTATTCTTAGCGCGACAGCTTCTACCTCATCATCAATTGACATAGCTTCCATAAACCGAATGGCTGACCCTTCTTCAATGCAGCGACTTAGGGGATACCTATATAATTGATTGCTTAAATGACGTAATTGTGTTGATTCACTACGTTTATAGTCTTCAAACATAATTGGATCAGACTCTTTAACCGAGCAACCTTGAAAGATATCGCGTAAGTGACTAATCGCTTTTTTAGATTCAAAAAACAATTCTCCTTCATTTCTCAAATCCGTTAAATTCTCTTGTACTGGTATAGTCAAACAAATGTACATATCTTTCGCAACATTGAGAAGACTTTCTATAAATTGATATTGTAAAGGGGTGAATCCATAAAAACTGTCAATGGTTATTGTTGCATTTTGAAGCATCTTAATAGATGGTAACTTTTGGATCAACAACATGGCTGCTTCATGACTCGTTAAATAATCAGCTGCCATTTCTTGTTTAAAATAACCAAAAAGCACCTTCAGATCCGTCAGTTTATCTTTAAGCAACTGTTCCTCAACTTGCTTAATATATTGGTTTAGAAGTTCTTCAGTAATTGAATATTGATAACATTCAGTTATCAAACTGTTCAATTCATCCATATAGCTTTGTTTTTTACGATGCTTTTTGATCCATATGAACTCATCATAATGAGTATCAATTATTCTACGAATAATTAGACTTTTTCCATTATCGTCCATCGCCTTTTTATTCACAAGACCTAATTCGTCAAAAAATCGATAGACTAAACGATTAAAACTGAGCACCTCAATATTCAACAATCCTCTTGTATCTGATTTAGCAATGAACTCTTCTTGCGCTTGCAGTGTATATTGTTCTGGTACAATATACAGCTCAATGCTGTTATTCTCATGGCTGCGTTTCAGCATTTCATCAAATACATATGAAGTTTTTCCGCATCCTGTGCCACCGAGTATAAACTGAACTGCCATAAACTCACCATTTTCGTAATATTTATGGCATCTGAACTATAAGTTCAGATGCCACATTGTTATAGGCTCCAATCAGCCCAGTATGCTTCTAGTTCTTCGTTTTCAATAGCAGCGAAATATTTATCCACAATTTTGAACAAATCCGACTCATCTTGTAACGTAATATATAGTTTACCACTTCTAAAACTTATTCTTTTATTATTGATGTTTTTACGACTTACATATGCTTCGAAATGCTGCATCCAATTGTTGATCAGATCAATTGTAATCTCTTCATAACCTGCCATTTCAGCTTTTAATTCTTCAACAAATTCTTCCTTTGGTAATATAAACATAATATCCTACTTTCATATTAGGTGTCATTCACCTATAATTTTTATTAATACTTTTTTATTTCGCATCCCGTCAAATTCACCATAGAAAACCTGTTCCCACGGTCCAAAATCAAGTTTGCCATCTGTAATTGCGATAACTACTTCTCTTCCCATAATTGTTCTTTTAAGATGTGCATCTGCATTATCATTATAACTATTATGAGAATATTGACTGTGTGGTTTTTCAGGTGCTAACATTTCTAACCATTTTTCAAAATCTTTGTGAAGGCCTACCTCATCATCATTAATGAAGATACTACTTGTAATGTGCATTGCATTACATAATAACAATCCATCGATGATTCCGCTTTCAATAAGTGCGATACTAAGTTCAGCTGTAATGTTAATAAGCTCAAGACGCCGTTTTGTCTTAAATGTCAGTTCCTTACGATAACTCCTCATAGAAAACCCTCCCTAGATTTCTTCTAAAACTTGTTCCACATGTCCACTTACACGACTCACTTGATAGACTTTTTCTACAAGTCCCTTTTCATCAATAACATAAGTTGTTCTAACAATTCCCATGTACTCTCGTCCATAATTCTTCTTTAATTGCCAAATGCCATACAATTCGCAAACAACACCTTCCGTATCACTTAATAATTCATAGGGTAGTTCATATTTAGTTGCAAAATTCATATGTGACATACCTGAATCTTTACTAACTCCTAGAATTACAACATTTTTATCCGAAAAGTTTTTGACATGATCTCTAAAATCACAAGCTTCTGTAGTACATCCTGGGGTATCATCCTTAGGGTAAAAATATAAGACAACTTTTTTGCCTTTATAATCACTTAATTTAATTTCGTTTCCATCTTTATTAGATAAAACAAAATCTGGTGCAACTTCACCAATCTTAATATATTCTGACATTAGTTTCCTTTCTTGCTTACTGTAAAGCCTCGAAAGAACTTTACGTCAAACAGTTGGACAATTATTTGATATATTATATTTTATCAAAAATCTCAGTTTCTTTCAACTTTTTATTCTATTATTGATATCAAGAACACTTTCTCTTACGACAAGTTCATAACTAGCAATAAATTTTTTAGTTGTGACCTCTTGTCCATTTAGTATTTGAAGCAGCAATGTTGCCGCCAAATGACCAATCGCCTTTTTATCTGAATGGATTGTTGTCAGCGGAGGATTATAAAACGCTGAAACACCAACATCATCAAAACCAATTACCGATACTTGTTCAGGCACTTTTATCCCCTTTTCGACTAAATATCGAATTGCACCTATTGCCATAAAGTCTGTTACTGCAAAAATCGCTGTTGGAAGCAACTTACAATTCAAATGAATCTTCTTCATTGCTTCATATCCACTTGTTAATGAAAAATCTCCAATTTCACAATAATCATCATTTTTAGCAATATTATGAATATTCAAAGCTGCTTCAAAACCCCTTAAACGTTGAACGCCAACAGCTTCATCTTCAATGGGACCTCCAATAATACCGATCTCTTTATGGCCTTTTTCAATAAGAAAGTTTGTAGCCGCCCTAGCCGCACTAAAATCATCGTGTATGACATAAGGTATATCAAGTAATTCATATTGTTGTCCAATCATTACAATTGGGACAGGATAATTTTTAAATACATCGTAATGTTTATCTGTAAATGTAGATGCAAAATACAAGACACCATCAACTCTTTTTTCTTGGAAAATGTTTAGAAATTCAAATTCCTGATCATGATGGAATCTTGTATTTGCTAACATTATATTAAATCCATTATCTTTAAGCACATCAGCTATAGAATTGATTGATTCACTTAACGAGCTCAAGTCAAGACCTTCCGCTGACATTAGAACACCGATGGTATTCGTCTTTTTTTGTTGCAATTCTCTTGCTAGTGAATTTGGTCTATAATTCATTTCTTTAATAACTATTTCAACTCGTTTACGTACTTCCGGACTTACTTTTGCACTGTTGTTAATAACTCTCGAAACAGTTGAAATTGATACGTCCGATAGTTTTGCTATGTCTTTAATATTCATGTTAACGCTCCTTGATTGACTCATAATCATTATATGTCCATTATACACAAGTTTAGCCTAAACTGATAGTAATTCATGAAACTAACTTAGAAACCAAACTATCCCAACATGTAGAACCCAATCCCTTGACTTTTAGTATTTGATGACTTATAATTTTCTTATGAAAAGCTTTTCAGATTGTCAAACTTATGGTAGCTATTCAATTATTTCAAATCGATGAGAAAGGTATATACATTATGATTTTAGGAGCAATCGAAGCAGGTGGAACCAAAATTATTTGCGGTATAGGCGATGAAAATGGCCATTTGATCGAAAAAGTTCATTTTCCAACATTAGCACCTGAAGAAACTATACCCGAGATAATCAACTATTTCAAAGATAAAGACATTGTAGCTCTAGGTATAGGCACCTTTGGTCCTGTTGATGTCAACATAAACTCTAAAACTTATGGATATATTTTGGATAGTCCTAAAGTAGGATGGTCCATGTATCCACTATTAGATGAACTCAAAAAATATATTCATGTCCCAATGATGATTGACACTGATGTCAACGGTGCTGCACTGGGTGAATCATTATGGGGAATAGCTAAAGACAAACCCTCTTGTATCTATATTACAATCGGAACTGGCGTAGGTGCCGGTTATTGCTCTGACAAAAAATTACTACATGGCCTTTTACATCCTGAGATGGGTCATATTATGCTTAAACAACATAAAGATGATGATTTTGCTGGTATTTGCCGTTTCCATGGGAATTGTTTAGAAGGTTTAGCATCCGGTCCAGCCATCGAAAAAAGATTTAACACAAAAGCAATCAACTTAGAAGAGACCCATCTTGCATGGGAAATCGAAGCCTATTATATTGCACAGGCGTTGATGAATTATACGCTTATCTTATCACCTCATCAAATAATTCTTGGCGGTGGCGTGATGAAGCAACAGCAACTATTTCCACTTATTCGTAAGAATTTCAAAGAATTAATGAATGGATATATTAATAAACCTGAGTTAATGGAACATATTGATGATTATATTGTTTATCCAGGACTAGGTGATCACTCTGGCACCTACGGTTCATTAGCCTTAGCCACATTACTTATTGAAAACCTACATATAGAAAAAGGATGATTAAAATGGAAAAAGCAGCTTTATCAGTTTTTGAGCAAAGATTAAGTAATCATAAAAACGAGTTACAAACCCTTTACCACGAGGTTTATAAGGATAACATCTATTATCATGGAGAAGAAAAATTCAATAATTTATTAACGTTGATGAGATCTTATGATAAACAAAGAAAAGCCAAATACAAAAAAGCCGATCTAGATAATTCGGTCTGGTACAAAAAAAATAATATTGTTGGAATAACGCTATACGTCGATTTATTCAGCGGTAATTTCACAGAGTTCAAGAAACGAATTCCATATTTCAAGGAACTTGGAATTACTTTTATACATTTTATGCCTATCCTCGAAAGCCGAGAAGGTGAAAATGATGGTGGTTATGCTGTTAAGAATTACAAGAGTATCGATAAGAAATTTGGTTCAAACGAGGAATTTGATTCAGTTGTAGATGAACTAAAAACAAATGGTATACATACATGTATTGATTTTGTGGTGAATCATACCGCTAAGGAACATGAATTTGCTCAAAAAGCTCTTGATGGTGATCCTGAATACATGAACCTATATTTAATGTATGATTCCAAAGAAATACCGGATGCATATAGCCTAACCGTTCCAGAAGCATTCCCAAAAGTCGCTCCAGGTAACTTTACTTATTATAAAGAAATCAGAAAATGGGTTTTCACTTCTTTTTATGAATTTCAGTGGGACCTTAATTACCAAAATCCTCTCGTATTCGAAAAGATTATTGACATATTACTTCATTTATCAAATAAAGGCATTGATATGATTCGATTAGATGCCATTCCATTTATATGGAAACAAATCGGACATACATGTCGTAGTCACCCGATAACACACATACTTCTTCGCATGATCAACATTATTAACGACATTGTCTGTCCATCAGTTGCATTACTTGGCGAAGCAATCATCGAACCAAATGAGATAGTTAAGTATTTTGGCCAGGATGCTCCTGAGTGTCACTTGATGTATAATGCAACTCATATGGTCAACTTGTGGAATTCGATTGCTACAAGGGATACTAGATTGCTCCAGATTGATACAAACAGACTAAATGCAATGTCAGATGGCTGTTGGATAAACTATGCCAGATGTCACGATGATATTGGTTGGGGACTCAATGAAAGTGCCATTAAGTCTTTTGGAATGGATCCATTTGCGCACAAACAGTTTTTGATAGACTTTTTTAGTGGCCACTACCCCGACAGCTTCGCAATCGGAGATTTATATGAATTCCATCATGAAACAATGGATGCACGTAATTGTGGAACTTTGGCTAGTTTATTAGGCCTCGAAAAAGCTACGCTAGAAAAAGATGTTTACCAAAAAGAGCTGGCTCTCAAACGAATAAATTTAATTCATGGTGTACTAATGAGTTCATCCGGTATTCCTTTAATATATAGTGGTGATGAAATAGGAACATTAAACAATTATGATTACCTCACCGATGAATTAAAGTCTCATGACTCACGATGGCTTCACCGTGGATTTTTCGACTTTGAAAAAGCAGAAAAACGCAACATCATAAATACGATGGAATCTCAAATTTTCACAACTCTGAAAAGTATGATAAATCTTAGAAAATCGGAGGATATCTTTAGTCCTACCTATGATCAACATATTATTGATACATACAACAACCATATTTACGCTTTTTACAAAAACGCTATCCATTATTCTGATAAAATCGATCCAATCATAAGTGATAGCTCTCATCAAGCTGAGCATCTTGTATGTTTATTTAATTTTAGTGAAGATCGTCAATTCATCTCTACTAATTCATTGCACATCAAAAATCTTCATAACACTTATGAAGATCTATTAACTGGTAAAAAAGTCAACTTAAATAATGACAAACTTCAATTAGGACCCTATGAATATCTCTGGTTAATTCAACGATCAAACTAGCGACTTCGTTAACAAATAATCTTTGTTTGGCAACCTTCATTACTTATAATATCCTTGAGATTATCGACTCCCGCAATCAAAACACCAAAGTTTATGCTTGATAGCAGACCCCCTATTGATTTTCTATTCTTTGACAACAAATGAGTCCATCCCTTTATAGTCTGCTATATTAATGGGCCCCTTAATTATTTTTTTAGCTATTCTAAGACTACCATTTTTCTCTGGACGTACTCTCCAGTCAATTAACATAATCTGTCCATTGACAATCTCTATTCCATTAATCCCTCTCGGATGAATACAGCAGCCCGAATTAAAATATGGTATTTCATCAGCTTTCGAAAGTCTTGGTCTGTGTGTATGACCACACATAATCGCAATTCTGTTCTTCGA
>Ga0314774_1001067_pt1 | contig 18773 bp, 14 predicted proteins | sample MetaGCBIA2018_FD_204515 | JGI IMG/M metagenome (GOLD analysis project Ga0314774, IMG submission 204515) | Cryopeg brine microbial communities from Beaufort Sea near Barrow, Alaska, United States - CBIA 2018 | ecosystem: Environmental > Aquatic > Marine > Coastal | place: USA: Alaska | collected...
CGAGCGGCGCAGCTGGCTCACCTTCGGCACGCTCAGCAACGGCGGCCACAGCCTCAACGGCTGGTTCACCACCCTCGACCGCGCCATCATCGGCAACGTATTCGACGCCTACCTCTCCGCCGCCGCCGCCCACCCGGTCCCCGGCGCTGCCGGTACACCGACTCCCGCGGCAACCCCCGGGACCGGCACCGTCCCCCTGTCCGGCACCGTCCCCGCGTCCGGCACTTCCCCCGGGCCCGGCAGAACCCCCGTGGCCACTCCGCGTGCCAAGGTCGTGTTCCGTGAGACCGAACCCACCAACACAGATGCCACCGCCAGCGACGCCGACGCCGGAATTGACGCCGGAAGTGAGATCGAGGATGGGCGCGATGGGCACGGTGAGAACGGCGAGATCGAAAGCTACGGCAAACCACCCGAGGAAACCAGCACGGCGGTCAGCCCTTCAAGCGTGACAGGAGGCACAAGCGAGGTCGATATCGCAGGCGAGGCCAGCGCTGCAGGCGAGGCCGGTGTTGCAGCTGAGAACGGCGATAGGCTCGGCTCCGATCCACCGGACCTGCTCAGTTCCGAACCGCTCAGTCCCGACACGCTCAGCCCCTGCCCACAGCAACCCGACGACACCCGCTCCCGCGGCGAGAAACAGGCCGGCATCCTCCGCGCCGTATTCGAAGCCGCTGCCCGACAACCGGACACTCCCACCATGGGCGGAGCCGCCCCGACAGTACTCGTACACATCCACATCGACGACCTCCTCGCCGGCCGCGGCGCCGGCTGGATCGACGGCGTCGACGGCCCCCTCACCACCCACCAAGTCGACGAACTCCTCAGCTCCGGCGGATACCAACCCATCCTGTTCGGCCACCAAGGCCAAATACTGCACCACGGCACCAGCAACCGCTTCTTCACCGCTCAACAACGCCGCGCCCTCGCCGCCCGCGACGGCGGCTGCATCATCCCCGGCTGCACCGTGCCACCCCAATTCACCCAGGTGCACCACGTCATACCCTGGCGCCGGGGCGGCTTGACCAACATCGACAACGCCGTACTGCTCTGCAACGCCGCCCACAGCAGCATCGACACCTCCGGCTGGAACATCGAAATGAGAGACGGCCGCCCCTGGATCCGCGGCCCCCTCATATTCGACCCCACCCAAACCTGGCGCCCCGCCCGCCAAAACCGCGCCGCCACCCCCACCGAAAAACCCACCTGGAACAAATAGCCCCCACGTCGCAAGCCAGCCAATTCAGCGCACCCAGCTCAACCCGGATTCGCGAGACTCCAACTCTGCCGGAATGTGTATCTCGGGAAATCGGGGAGCACCGAACAGGGCCAGCCCACTGGCAAGCAACCACCCGATCCGGGCGAAGCCAGGCCGGACAAAGTCCAGCGGATGATCAAGGCTGTGCATCAGATCGAACCGGTCGAACTCGCCCGGGCCGCAGCATGTACCCGTTCCCGTTGTAACCCCCGTGTGGTGGCACGGCTTGCTACGTCTGCGCGTGGCAGGCTGCATCCGCCCGAGGGCGTAACGCCGTCGACGCTAGCCGAAGAAGTTGACCGGCTTAACGATGTCAGCGTAGATGAGCAGCAAGCTCATACCGCCGAGCAGCACGACGACCGCGAGGGTGAGCGGCATGAGCTTGGCCATGTCGACCGGGCCCGGATCCGGCCGCTTGAACAGCTTTGCGAAGAAGCGACGGATGCCTTCCCACAGCGCCCCGGCGACGTGGCCGCCGTCGAGCGGCAGCAGGGGTACGAGGTTGAAGACGAACAGGGCGATGTTGAGCGACCCGAGCAGACCGACCATGCTGGCGACCTTGGTGGCGACCGGGATCGTGTCGATGCTCGCGAGCTCCCCCGCCACCCGGCCGACACCGACCACGCTGATCGGACCGTTCAGGTCACGTTCCCCCGGCCCAAACGCGGCATTAGCCACGGCCACGAGCCGGTCGGGCAGGTTGAGGATCATATTTGCGACGTTGGCGATATTGTCGCCGACAGCGGGCAGCACGGCGCTGGCCGGCTGCGGCACGAGTTCGGTGGCCGCCCCGATACCGACGAAGCCGACCTGCTCGGTCACCGCAGCGCCGGCGGCATCCGTTTGGATCTCGTTGGTGTCGGTGTACACGTAGCGTTCGGTGAGCTTGGGGGCGAGCGTGAGGTTCACGTCGGCACCGTCGCGTTCGACGACGAGTGCGAGGTTACGCCCGGGCGAGGTGCGAATGATCTCGGTGGATTCTTCCCAGCTCGTCACGGCCGTTCCGCCGATGCTGACCAGTCGGTCACCCGGCTGCAATCCGGCCGCGGCACCGGGCGAGGCTTCATCGGTGGCCGCGCAGGTCTGTCGGTCGCTCGACGCGGGCAGCACACACTGGCTGACGCTGCCGATCGTGGTGCTGATCTGCTGGTTGCCGAAGCCCATGAGCAGAATGGCGAACATCACGATCGCGATGAGCAGGTTCATGGTCGGCCCGCCGAGCATGATGATAACGCGCTTGTACACGGGCAGTTGATAGAACGCCCGGTGGTCTTCGCCCTCGCCGATCGTCTCCGCACTGGCCTGGCGGGCGTCGTCGACCATGGTCGATAGCGCGCTCGTCTTCTTCTCCGGCGCGCCCTCCTGCACCATCTGATCGAAGAACCCGGTGGTGGTGCTGCGGGGAGCCCCGTTCTTCTTCGACGGCGGGAACATGCCGATCATGGCGATATAGCCACCGAGCGGGAATGCCTTGATTCCGTATTCGGTCTCGCCCTTCGTGCGGGAGAAGAGCGTGGGCCCGAAACCGATCATGTACTGCGTGACCTTGACGCCGAACAGCTTCGCTGGCACGAGATGGCCGATCTCGTGCAAGCCGATGGACACGGCAAGCCCGACGACGACAATCGCGACGCCCAGTATGAACAGCAGTACGGTTTCCACTGTCGTAGAGTATCCGCATCAAGCTGCAAGCGGGCTGGCCGTCTGGACCGACTCCCGAACAGGGGGTGCGTGTGGTTTGCTAGGGGGTGGACTTATCTGGAGGCCCGCGTGTCTGACGAACCTATTGCACAACTGCCACTCGACCCGGTCGGCAGCCTGCTAGCCGATCGTTTCAAGATCGAGAGGCTCATCGGCACTGGAGGGATGGCATCCGTCTATCGTGCGACGGACACGGCGCTGGGTCGCACCGTGGCCGTCAAGCTGTTTCGCGCCGACGGGGCTTCCTCGGAGCCCGAACGTCAGAGCGGCGAGATCGCTCTGCTCGCGAGCCTGAACCATTTCGGTCTGGTCACCCTCTTCGATGCCGGCACCACGATGGTCGACGGCGCCCCGCGCACTTTCATTGTGATGGAACTCATAGACGGCCCCGACCTGCGCGCGCGCATCGAGAGCGGACCGCTGCCGAGCCTCGACGTGGCCGCGATGGGCGCCGACCTCGCCGAGGCCCTGCACTACGTGCACGAGCAGGGCATCATCCACCGCGATGTCAAGCCGGCCAACGTTCTGCTGGCCCCCTCCGATTTTCCCGGACGCGGTCTGCACGCGAAGCTCGCCGACTTCGGCATCGCCCGGTTGCTCGATCAGACCCGATTGACGGCGACCGGGTCAATGCTCGGCACGGCGAGCTATCTCAGCCCGGAACAGGCGCTCGGCGCTTCAATCGCTGCCCCAACGGATATCTACTCCCTCGGCTTGGTTCTGCTCGAATGCCTCACCGGTCTCCGTGCCTATCCCGGAACCGCCGTGGAGTCGGCGATGGCTCGGCTGCAACGTCAGCCTGAGATTCCCAGTGCCCTCGGCCAGGACTGGACCAAGATTCTGGCGGCCATGACTGCACGCGAGGCCGCCGACCGGCCGGCCGCAGCTGAAGCCGCACTGTTACTGCGGTCGCTCGCCCATGAAACCACCGACGAGGCCGTGACCACCCTGGTCATGCCCGCGCCCACCGAGGTGATGCGATCCGCTCCCTCGCCGGTGGCTGCGATCTCCCGCAGCCAAACCAGCACCAGTCCGCTTTCAGAGGACACCCCCCGAGTACAGGCATCCGGCCGATCACGCACTCGTCTGCTCTGGGCCGGTGGAGTCGTGATCCTGGCGTCATTCATCGCCCTCGGTGCGCTGTTCCTGCGCGGCGGCGACGAGCAGACCCCGGTTCCGCCGAGCTATCCAGCGGTCGACGGCACACTTGGCACGCACCTTCACGAGCTTCAGGAAAGCGTGAACCCATGATTCGACTCACCCGCACTCGCCTGACCGTCTTCGTCGCCATCGGGCTCCTTCTGACGTCGGCCGGCTGCGCCGCCCAACCGGTCGATCTGCAATACTCCAGCGCCGAACAATTTCAGGCCCAGATTCTCGACATCAGCGAGGCTGCGGCGGCAGCAGATTTCACGAGTGCCCAGGCGCTACTCACCGCGCTGCAGCAGAACCTGCGCACTGCCGCTGCCGCCGGCCAGGTCAGTTCCGAACGCTCCGCGACGATCCAGGCCTCGATAAACCTGGTCAACGCCGATCTCACGGCCGAGATCGAGGCCGCAGCTCAGGCCGCAGCTCAGGCCGCAGCCGACGCCGCAGCCGAGGCCGCGCAGCAAAACGCCGAAGACACCACGGTGACGCCGCAGGACGACAAGCAAGCGGCCGAAGACGCACGCGACGCGGAGAAGGAGGCCGCGAAGGCCGCGAAGGAGGCCCACAAGGAGTGCCTCGACGACAAGGAACGGGCCAAAGCCGGCGAATGCGACTAGCGCCGGGCGATCAGCCCATCGGCGGCAGAGCGCGCCCAGCGTTCGGCCTCGGCGAGCGACTCCCGGGTGAGTTCTCCGCCCTGCTCGTGTGATTCGACGACGCGCAGCACCGTGTCGACGATGTCCAGGAAGCCGATCCGTCCGGCATGAAAAGCGGCAACGGCCTGCTCATTGGCCGCATTGAACACCGCAGGATAGGTTCCGCCCTTGCGACCGACCTTCTTGGCCAGTTCGACCGCCGGGAATGCCGCGTCATCGAGCGGCTCGAAGGTCCAGCTGTGCGGCACTGTCCAATCGATCGGAGCTCCGACGGCGGCGACCCGATTCGGCCAGTCCAGCCCGAGTGATATCGGCAGCCGCATATCGGGCGGGCTCGCCTGCGCGATGGTCGACCCGTCGACGAATTCGACCATGGAGTGCACCACGGATTGCGGGTGCACGACCGCGTCGATGCGGTCGTATTCCACGTCGAACAAGAGATGCGCTTCGATGATCTCCAGGCCTTTGTTCACGAGCGTCGCCGAGTTGGTGGTCACCACGAGGCCCATGTTCCAGGTCGGGTGCGCGAGAGCCTGTGCGGGGGTCACCCGGGCGAGCTGCTCCCGCGTGAAACCGCGAAAAGGCCCACCGGATGCCGTCAGCACGAGCCGGCGCACCTCGTGCGGGGTGCCCGCAAGTAGCGCCTGCGCAATGGCGGAGTGTTCGGAATCGACCGGCACGATCTGCCCGGGCGCAGCGAGGGATTTCACCAGGTCACCGCCGACGATGAGCGACTCTTTGTTGGCCAGAGCCAGGGTGCGTCCGGCCTTCAGCGCTGCGAGGGTCGGACCGAGACCGACCGAACCGGTAATGCCGTTGAGCACGACGTCAGCCTCGACGTCCCGCACGAGTTGCTCGGCAGCATCCGCTCCTAAGGCGGTGTGTTCGACTTGAAAGTCAAGCGCCTGCCTATCGAGCTGTTCGCGGTTGCTGCCGGCCGCCAGACCGACCACCTCAAACCGTTCAGGATTGGCACGAATGACGTCGAGGGCCTGGGTTCCGATCGAGCCCGTGGACCCGAGGATGATTACTCTCTGCACCCCTCCATGCTAGGTGCACGCCGTCGGTGGCGTAGTGTCAACGGGTGACTGGTGCCAAAGCAGAACCCGACGACAAAGACGCGACCGTTGCCGGCGACAGCGATTCCGGCGCCATCACCGCCGACAGCACGCCCGATCTGCCCGACGAGCCCGAACTCCCCGACGAGCCTGAACGCGTGAAACGTCCGGGTTTCGTCTATTTTCTCGGCTACGGCATCATGGCGCCCGTCGCTCGCCTCGTGTTCCGCCCCCGCATCCTGGGCCGTGAGAATATCCCGGCCACGGGACGCGTAATTCTGGCGAGCAACCACCTGTCGTTCATTGACAGCATCGTCATTCCGCTCGTCGCGACCCGGCGAGTGCAGTTTCTGGCCAAGTCCACGTACTTCACCGGAACCGGGTTCAAGGGATGGGTGTCCCGCACTTTCTTCACCGCGATCGGCGCCATCGGTGTGGAACGCGGTGCCGGTCAGGCCGCGCAGGTGGCGCTCGACGCCGGCCGCGCCGTACTCGACGCCGAGGGAGCCTTCGCCATCTATCCGGAAGGCACCCGCTCTCTCGACGGCCGCCTCTACAAAGGCCGCACCGGCGTCGCCTGGCTCGCTCTCACCACCGGCGCCGTCGTCGTTCCGGTCGGCTTGGTCGGCACCCAGGAGATTCAGCCGGTCGGAACAAAAGTGCCACGCATCCGCAAGGTCACGGTGAAGTTCGGCGAACCACTCGACCTGGGCCACCACGGCCCGGCCACGTCGGGCAAGGCCCGCCGGCAGGCCACGGATGAGATCATGGCGGCCATTCACGGGCTGTCCGGCCAGGAACTGGCCAACGCCTACAACGAATCGCCGCCGGTCGGCACGTTCAATCGTCTCGCGCATCGGGTCTTTCCACGCGAACGTATGTAGTCGGCATGTTCTGTCCGTTCGACGGCACGGACGCCGTGCACAGCCGACGGTCATAGGCTGGAGCAATGACTGCAACGTATTCCGTGCCCCAGCAACGCAAGCTCGTGACGGCCCTTCCCGGCCCCAAGTCGGTTGAACTCCAAGCGAGACGAGAGAAGACGGTCGCCCGCGGCGCCGGCACCCTCGCCAATATCTACATGGACCGCGGTGCCGGAGCCATCCTCGTCGACGTCGACGAAAACCAGATCATCGACCTCGGCTGCGGTATCGGGGTGACCACGATCGGTCACGCGCATCCGGATGTCGCGGCGGCAGCATCCGCTCAGGCCGCGAAGCTGACCCATACCCTGTTCACCGCCACCCCGTATGAGAACTATGTGGCCGTCGCCGAGAAACTCGCCGAGATCACCCCGGGCGACTTCGAAAAGCACTCGGTGCTCGTAAACAGCGGCTCGGAAGCGGTGGAAAACGCGGTGAAGATCGCCCGCAAGTTCACCGGTCGCCGCGCCATCGTGGCGCTCGACCATGCCTTTCACGGTCGCACCAACCTGACCATGACCATGACTTACCGCCCGTGGCCGGAACGCGCCGGCATGGGCCCGTTCCCCGGCGAAATCTACAGCGTTCCGACGAGCTACCCGTTCCGCGACGGCCTGAGCGGTCTCGAAGCGGCAGAGAAGACCATCGACTACATCGTCACCCACATCGGAGCGACCGAAGTCGCTGCCTTCTTCATTGAGCCGATTCAGGGTGACGGCGGCGTTGTGATTCCCGCGCCCGGTTATTTCGCACGCATTCGCGAGTTCTGCACCGAGAACGGTATTGTTCTGGTCGCCGACGAGATTCAGGCTGGCATCGCCCGCACCGGCACGTGGTACTCGATCGAGCACCACGATGTGGTCCCCGACCTGGTCACCACGGCCAAGGGCATCGCCGGCGGCTTCCCTCTCGCCGCTGTCACCGGCCGGGCCGACATCATGGATTCCGTGCAGCCCGGCGGCATCGGCGGAACCTTCGGCGGCAACCCGGTTTCGACCGCGGCGGCCTTAGCGGTATTCAACCTGATCGAGCGCGACAACCTGATGGGAGAGGCGAAGCGCGTCGAAGCCTCGCTCCGGGCGCGCATCGGGGACTGGGCCGAGAAGTTCTCCGTCGTCGGGGAAGTACGCGGCAAGGGCGCCATGTTCGGCGTCGAACTCGTGCATCCAGGCACGAAGAAGCCCTACCCCGAGGCCCTCACCGCCGTGATCAAGCACGCGACGACCAACGGCGTCATCGTGCTGGATGCCGGCAGCTGGGATTCCGTGCTGCGCATCATGCCGTCCGTCGTCATTTCCGACGAGCTCATCGACGACGCCGCGACCGTCATTGAAGAGGCGCTCACCGCTCTCGTCGCCGCCTACCCCGCGTAAGGCGGTGCCCGCCCCGTCACCTACTGGGGCGGGCTCGTCACCAGCGGTATTGAACACCCCTGCTCGCCGGGCTCGATCCAGACGGGGTCATAGCCCTGGAACTCCACGACGCCATGGCGTTGCGCTGCGGCTAGAACGTGCGGCTCGGCACGAGCACGCTGTTTTTCAGACCGTGGTGACCGGCTCGTGCCCGACCGGGAAGTTCATCGACGCGGCAATGAAGCACTCGCGAGCAGCCTCGGCGTGCAGCGATTGCGCGAATTCGATCTGGGTCGGGTCGGAGATCCGAACGAGCGGGCGCAGGGTCGCGGAAGCGAAACTGCCGCCCCCGGCCGGTAGCTGCCTCAAGACGCCGACCGCGGAGTCGGAATAGGCCACGACGGTGACCCCATGGCGCACGGCCACGTGCAGGTAGGCCAGCATGTGGCACTGGCTGAGCGCAGCGAGCAACAGCTCTTCGGGGTTCCAGCGTTCGGCGTTGCCATGGAAGGTGGGATCGCTCGACCCCTTGATCACGGCTTTGTCCTCGGCGCCCGGGCCGAGGGGCGTGATGGTGTGCTGTCGGCCGTAGGCACGGTAGCTGCTTGTACCGGTACCGGAATTACCCGTCCAGTCAACCCGCACCGCGTAGTTGTGCTCGCCGATCATGCTTCCCCCTTGAAAATAGTAACCTCGTGCGCCAATTCTGGCAGTTCAATCAGGTCACGGGGAAGGAGATCGGTAAAGTGGATGAATCATGACTGACACCCTCACAAACTCTGCCAACGTTCCCGCTGCCGACGCGAACCAGTATGTGGTGACGCAAGAGCGAAAGATCCATACTGCGATCCCCGGTCCGATCTCGGCCGCGCTGCATGAGCGACGCCGGGCGGTCGTTTCCGACGGCGTCAGCTCCATGCTCCCCGTGTACATCAAGAAGGCCAACGGTGCCATCCTCGTCGACGTGGACGGAAACCAGTTCATCGACCTCGGCGCCGGAATCGGCGTGACCACAATCGGCCACACCGAGAGCAGCGTTGTCGCTGCTGCCGTTGAACAGTCCCAGGATTTCATCCACACCCTGTTCACCGTCACACCGTATGAAGAGTATGTGCGCGTTGCGGAGCTGCTCGCCGAGCACACGCCCGGCGACTTCCCGAAGAAGAGCGTGCTCATCAATTCCGGCGCCGAAGCCGTCGAGAACGGCGTGAAGATCGCCCGCAAGTACACCGGCCGTCGCGCCGTCGCGGTGCTCGACCACGGTTACCACGGTCGCACGGTGCTCACGATGGCCATGAATTACAAGGCCATGCCCTACGCCACCGGCTACGGTCCCCTCGCCAGTGACGTCTACCACGCTCCGAGCTCCTACCCGTATCACGATGGCCTGACCGGTGCCGAGGCGGCTGCCAACACCATTGCCTACCTGGACAAGGTGGTCGGTGCGAGCGACCTGGCCTGCCTCGTCGTCGAACCCATTCAGGGCGAGGGCGGTTTCATGGTTCCCGCGGATGGTTTCCTGCCTGCCCTCCAGGAATGGTGCACGAGCAACGGCGTCGTCATGATCGCCGACGAGATTCAGAGCGGCATGGCCCGATCGGGCAAGTATTACGCGAGCGAGCACTTCGGCTGGGTCCCCGACCTCGTACTCACCGCCAAGGGCATCGCCGGTGGATTCCCGCTCGCCGCCGTCACGGGCCGCGCCGAAATCATGGATGCCTCGCAGCCGGGTGGCCTCGGCGGCACCTTCGGCGGCAACCCGGTTTCCTGCGCGGCGGCGATCGCCGTGTTCGACGCCATCGAAGCCAACAACCTGCTGGGTGAAGCCCAGCGCATCGAGAAGTCCCTCACGGCTGGCCTGACCGCACTCAAGGACAAGTACGACATCATCGGTGAGATTCGCGGCCGAGGCGCCATGATGGCCATTGAACTCGTGCAGCCCGGCACCGGCGACACGACCAAGGCGCCCAACGCCGCCGCGGTGAGCGCCATTTCCACCTACGCCGGCCAGCACGGCGTTCTGCTGCTCACTGCGGGCACCTACGGCAACGTGCTGCGCTTCCTGCCGAGCCTCGCGCTTTCCGATGCGCTCATCGTCGATGCCCTTTCGGTGATCGACGAGGGCATGGCCGCGCACACCGCCGCGCTTTGACCCGCGTGGCTGAGACGTTCACGGTCGCCGATTCCGTCGAGCTCGCCGTGGTCGAGCGCAGCGGCTTTGTCGAGTCCCGGCACGCCGGTTCGGCAATTGTGCTCGGTACTAACGGTGAGGTGTTGCGCGCGCTCGGCGACGTGACCAGCCCGGTGTTCCCTCGTTCGGCGATGAAACCGTTTCAGGCCGTAGCGGTCATGGCCAGCGGAGTCCCCCTGCGCGGAGCGAATGCCGCGATCGCCACCGCGAGCCACAGCGGAACCGCCGCCCACATCGAGCTGGTTCGCGGGCTTCTCAGCCACGCCGGAGTGCCCGAGTCGGCGCTGGCGTGCCCGCCCGCCTGGCCGACCGACTCCGCCGCCCGCGACACCCTCGTGCGTCTGGGCGCCGGCAAAGCTCCGGTCTACATGGAGTGCTCCGGCAAACACGCGGCGATGCTGATGGCCTGCCAGCAGAACAACTGGCCGTTTGAGGGCTACCTGGACCCGGCGCATCCGCTGCAGAAACGCATTCTGGATGTACTCGAACGCTTCACCGGCGAACGGCCAGTGGCCTCCGGCATCGATGGCTGCGGCGCGCCGGTGCACGCGATCTCACTCACCGGACTGGCTCGCGGAATCGCGCGCATCGCCACGAGCACGTCCGGCTCGCCGTTTGCGATCTACCGCGAGGCCGGCTTTCTGGCCGAAGCGGTGCGCGCCAATGGGTGGGTCGTGGCCGGTCCCGGCCTCTCCGACAGCATCGTGATCGACCGGCTCGGCTTGTTCATGAAGGGCGGCGCCGAAGGAATCATGGTCGTTGCCGCCGAGAACGGCACGACAGTCGCTGTGAAGATTCTCGACGGCAGCCTGCGCGCTGCCGCTGCTGTCGCCCTCGGTCTGCTCGCCGATGCCGGTGCCATCTCTCGAACGGCTGTCGACGAGGTCCTCCCCGAGCTCGGCCTCACCGTTTCCGGTGGCGGCCGAGCGGTCGGGGAGATACGCGCCAGCTACGTGTAGATCAGCTCATCTTGGCCAGGCGCCGGGCTTTCGCCGCACCCGACACCTGCACCGTTACGACCACGACGAGCGCGAAGATGAATACCGCGGACGCGAGCACGTTCGCCTCCGCGGGGATACCGCGTGCCGCCGAGATCCAGATGTACTTGGGGAACGTCGTCACCGGACCGGAGTTGAAGTTCGTGATGATGAAGTCGTCAAAAGACAACGCGAACGACAAAAGGGCGGCAGCCATGATTCCGGGCAGCAGCAGCGGGAACGTGATGCGCGCGAAGACCTGCAAGGCCGAACCGTACAGGTCGCGGCCGGCTTCTTCGAGGGCCGGATCGAGGCTCGCGACGCGCGCCTTGACGGTAACCACCACGAAGCTGATGCAGAACATGGTGTGCGCAAGAATAATCGTCAGCATGTCCTTCGGCACACCGATCGACAGGAACTGCGCGGCCAGGCCGGCACCGAGCACGACCTCCGGGGTAGCCATCGGCAAGAACAACAGCAGGCTGGTCTGGGACCGAAACTTGAACCGGTAGCGCACAATGGCGATCGCGATCATGGTGCCCATGGCCGTCGCAGCGACTGTGGCAACCGCTCCGATGATCAGGCTGTTGCCGAATGCCTCGCAGACTGCACCGTTTTGCACGTTGCACACGTTGAGCCATTTGTCCAAGGTGAACCCGCGCCAGACGATATTGGATTTAAGCGAGTCGTTGAAAGAGTAAACAAAGGTGTACCCGATCGGGATCATCAGGAACAGCAGCGCGAGTGCGCTGTAGACGGGGAGCAGCCACTTGCCGAGGGAGAGTTTCACAGCAGCTCCTCCGTTCCGGATCGTTTCACGTAAATACTGACAATCACAAGGATCACACCCATCAGAATGATCGACAGCGCCGCTGCCGACGGGTAATTCTGCAGCACGAGGAAGTTCGCCTCGATCACGTTGCCCATCATTTGAGTGCCGGTACCGCCGAGAAAGTCCCGACTGGCATTGATGAAGTCGCCGGCGGCAGGAATGAAGGTGAGCAGTGTTCCCGCCACGATTCCCGGCATCGACAACGGAACGGTGACCCTGCGGAACACCTGGAACGGGCTGGCATAGAGGTCGCTTCCGGCCTCAAGATAGCGCACGTCAAGACGTTCCAGGGTTGTGTACAACGGCAGGGTCATGAACGGAATGAAGTTGTACGTCAGACCGAAGATCACCGAAGCCGCGGTTCCGGTCAGGTGGGCTTCCGGGCCCAACAGCGACAGGGTCTTGAGCCCCTGCACGAGGAACGACTCATCGGAGAAGAGCTGCTTCCAGGCCAGCGTGCGCAGCAGGAAGCTGATGAAGAACGGTGAAATCACCAACACGAGCATAAGACTCTGCACGAGCGGCCATTTGCGGGCTTTCACCCCGATGAAGTAGGCCAGCGGGTAGCTGATGAGCAGGGCGAAGAACGTTGCCGCGAGCGCGTACCCGAAGGACCGGATGATGTGCGGCCAGTAGGTCGTGACGACATCGACATAGTTCTGCCAGCGGAAGGCGTAGTCGTACTGGCCGATATCGCCGAACTCTCGCGGAACTTGAAAGGATGTCAGGAGCAAGGACACCAGTGGGGTGAGGAAGAACAGCACCAGGTACAGGATTCCCGGTAGGAGCAGGAAAAGCGCCACCGGGCTGCGGCGTCTCGCGACCGGGTCCGTTGCCGGCCCGGTCGCAGTGGAAAATGCGGCAAAGGCCATCGTTAAGCCTCCTCAAGCTCCGTGGCCATCGACGACCGACGTTGCTGCGCAATGGTTTTGGTGTCGAGGTCGGCCTCAAATCGAGGTTCCGATTCGGGATCGTCGTCGAGTCCGAAGCCGTGGTCGATGTTCCAGCTCACCCATACCTCGGCACCGACGTGCGCCGCCGGACCATGGGCCATGTTCTGCGCAAAGACCACAAGGGTTTGCACGCCGGGAACGGCCACGAGGTACTGGGTGCTGACCCCACTGAACGACACATCGACGACTTTCCCGGGACCCATGACGTTGCGACTGGCGTCATGCACCGGCGCTTCGTCGTGCAGGGAGAGCTTTTCGGGGCGCACGCCTACGGTGACCGTGCCGGACGAACGGTGCGCCCGTTCCATCGGAACGACCACCTTCTGCCCGGAAATGTCCACGCTGATCGCTGTGCTCGTGGTGGAGACGACGGGGCCGGTGAACAGGTTGGACTGACCGAGGAAGTTGGCGACGAATGCGGTCCTGGGCAGTTCATACAGCTGCTGGGGTTCACCCATCTGCTCGATCTGGCCCTTGTTCATGACCGCGATGGTGTCGGCCATGGTCATGGCCTCTTCCTGGTCGTGGGTGACGTGGAGGAAGGTGAGGCCGACGTCCTCCTGAATGGTCTTGAGCTCAATCTGCATTTGACGGCGCAGCTTGAGGTCGAGGGCACCGAGCGGTTCGTCGAGCAAGAGCAGAGCGGGCCGGTTCACGAGGGCACGCGCCAACGCCACCCGCTGCTGCTGACCGCCGGAGAGCTGCTGCGGTCGGCGGTGGGCGAGATGGTCGAGCTCCACCAGCAGCAATGCCTCGTGGGCCTTAGTGACGGCGTCGGCGATCTTGCGTCGGCGCAAACCGAACGCGACGTTGTCGAGCACGCTCATGTGCGGAAACAGCGCGTAGCTCTGAAACACCGTGTTGACCGGGCGCTGGAAGGACTTCTGATTCGTCACATCCTCTCCCCCGATCAGGATGCGGCCGTTGGTCGGCTCCTCCAACCCGGCGACCAGCCGCAGGGTCGTTGTTTTGCCACAGCCGGACGGGCCGAGCAGCGCGAAGAACGATCCAGCCGGAATGGTGAGGTTGAGGTTGTCAACTGCGGTGAATCCGGGAAACCGCTTTTCGAGACCGACCAACTCCAGATCGGCGCCGCGATCGGCAAATGCGCCAACGGCCATCAGGCTGCGCCCAGCAGGACTGCCTGGAACTGCGCATCGAAGGTCTGCTCCTCGGTACCGTCGAGGCCACGGAAGACGTAGGCGTTGGCGAGGGTCGCCTCATCCGGGAAAATCAGCGGGTCCGCAGCCAGCACGGGGTCGATGGCCATCATGGCTTCCTTGGCACCGGCAACCGGGGTGATGTAGTTGACGTACGCGGCGACTTCCGCGGCAACGGCCGGGTCGTAGTAATAGTTGATGAGTTCCTCGACGTTACGCTTGCCCGGCGAGCCGATCGGCACCACGAAGTTGTCGTTCCAGAGCGTGCCGCCCTTTTCGGGAAGAACGAATCCCCACTTGTCACCGTTCTCGGCGTTGAGCTGCACAATGTCACCCGACCAGACAATCGCCGCGAGGGTATCTTCGTTGGCGAGGTCTTCCTTGTAGGAGTTGCCCTTGATGTTGCGGATCTGGCCATCGGCGACCTGCTTTTTGAATTCTTCGATCGCCGCAGTGAACTCGTCTTCGCCCCACTCACCGGAGATGTCGACGCCCTGATCGAGCATGATCAGGCCCATGGTGTCGCGCATTTCGGAGAGCACGCCCACCCGGCCTTTCAGCTCCGGCGCCCACAGGTCTTCGACCGAGGTCAGTCCCTGCGGGTACTTTTCCTTGTTCCAGGCCAGCCCGGCGAAACCTCCCTGCCACGGCACGCTCATTGCGCGCCCCGGGTCGAAGTCGACATCCTGCAGCGACGGGAGCAGGTTGGCGAGGTTGGGGATGTTCGCGTGGTCCAATTCCTGGGTGTAACCGAACCGAATCATGCGGCTGACCATCCAGTCAGTCAGGCAGACTGTGTCAGCGCCGATGTCTCGCCCGAGAGCCAGCTGGTCTTTGACCTTGCCGTAGTAGGAGTTGTTGTCGTCGACGGCCTCGGTGTACTCCACCGAAATGCCGGTCTGCGCAGTGAACGCATCCTGGGTTGGGTAGGTGCCGGCGTCATCGACATCGACGTAGAGCGCCCAGTTGTCCCAGCGAATGGTTTTGTCAGTCGCCGAGGTATCAGCTGCCGGAGTGGGCTTGGTCGAAGTACCGGTGGAACAGGCGGCGAGCGCGAGGGCGGTCGCACCGGCACCGGCACCGGCCAGCACAGTTCGACGACCCATTTGCGCGTTCTGAGCCTGACGAATGAGTTGACGGATCATGGGATCAGCGGGCAGCGGCTTGGACTTCATGATGGTTCTCCTAGCAGTTCGGGGCACGCATACGGTCAGGATTCGCTGCGTTGCGAGTTGGTCGATAATTGCACATATCAACGGTAAATACACCTATAAAGGGTGAAAACATTGATTTCGCAACCAATTTGTCACGAAATCAGCACATGCTCGCAACATTCGCCCTCCAGAACACGCAGGGCGAATACTAGTGTGGTTCGACAGGAGCGTTTTTCGCTCCGGCAGAGGAGCGAAATGAGAATCGCAGTTCCCACCGAGGTCAAGAACAATGAGTTCCGGGTGGCGATCACGCCGGCCGGAGTGCACGACCTGGTTGTGCACGGTCACGACGTACTCGTGCAGACCGGCGCCGGAGTCGGTTCGTCGATCAGCGATGAACAGTATGCGGCAGCTGGGGCGACGATTCTGCCCGACGCGGCAAGCGTCTGGGCCGCCGCCGACCTCCTGCTCAAGGTAAAAGAACCGGTCGAGAGCGAATATGGTTTCTTTCGACCCGACCTCGTGTTGTTCACCTACCTGCACCTTGCCGCTGAACCCGAGCTCACTCAGGCTCTACTCGCGAGCGGCGTCACCGCGATCGCCTACGAAACAGTACAGTTGCCATCGCGCGCCCTGCCCCTGCTCGCGCCGATGAGTGAAGTCGCCGGCCGTCTGGCACCGATCGTGGGCGCCAATGCCATGCTCAAGCCCAACGGCGGCCCTGGCCTGCTGGTGCCCGGCGTTCCCGGCACGCATCCGGCCCGGATCGCCGTGCTCGGTGGCGGGGTGGCCGGCACGGCGGCGATGCAGGTGTCGCTCGGTCTGGGCGCCGAGGTGACCGTGCTGGACACCAACCTGTTTCGGCTGCGGGAAATCGACGCGCTGTACTTCGGTCGCGTCAAAACCCTCGCCTCGAACAGTTTCGAGATCGACAAGGCTGTGGTGGAGGCCGACCTGGTCATCGGATCGGTGCTCATTCCGGGTGCCAGGGCACCCAAGCTGGTCAGCAACGAGCTGGTGTCACGCATGAAACCGGGCAGCGTGCTCGTGGATATCGCCGTCGACCAGGGCGGATGCTTTGCCGACAGTCACCCCACCACCCATGCCGACCCCACATTCACTGTTCACCGATCCCTGTTCTACTGCGTGGCGAATATGCCCGGCGCCGTGCCGCACACATCCACTTATGCCTTGACGAATGCGACGTTGCCCTACGTGCAGGCACTGGCCACTTTGGGCTGGGTCAAAGCGTTGCGTGCGGACGCTGCGCTGGCCCATGGGCTCAACACAGCCGCCGGGCAGCTGACCAGCGCTCCGGTCGCGCTCGCCCACGGCTTGCCGCATCAGTCCGTGGCTGAGGTTCTGGCCTAGTTTCGCCGGTCAGCAGCGGGTTCGGGCCACATGGCCCGGGTCACCTCGCCGTCGGGATGCAACGCCCAGACCCGTCCTCGTCCCGGGGCCAGCGGCGGCGGCAGCTCCCGGCGATGCCCGAGCAGTCGAAAATCCGGCAGGCTGCACCGATCGAAGACGATCCGGGCGGTACCCCGCAATCGTGCCAGGAGCGTCCACTGCGCCTGCCAGGCTTCGGGGTCGCCGACGACGATCAGCCGACCGGGGTCGTCCGTGGCTTCCGCCGAGACCAACAAGGCGGATGCCGACGCGCCGGTCGTTCCCGACAAATCGATCACCGGCACGCCCAGATCGACGCACAGACGCGTTTTGATGCGCGTCGGCGATGAGGACACAATCAGAAGCGGCCCTTGTAGCGACAAGGGCGGAACGGTTACGGCGTGTGGCGTGAAAAGCTCAGACCCAGGCGCCAGCAGTTGTGCACGCAGGTTGCGCCAGACTCCCCCGCCCGGCGGTAAAGCCGCGTTGTAGCCCGCCGATTGTCCCCCCGCCGCGAGGTGGTCCTGCACGCTCGGCAGTTTCAGCAACAGGGTGCTCTGGCAGAGGGCGGCCAATCCGGGCACCGCGCTGGTGTGTCGTTGCACGGTGACGACGAGGTGGACACCGGCGGCAGGCCCATCCCGGAGCAACCCGGTGAGCAGTTCAACGGCGGCAATCCGATGATCGGGCTGCCAGCGGGCACAGACCGAGTCGAAGTCATCGAGCAGGAGCAACAGCGGCCAAGCCTGCGTCTGCTGCCCGGTTTCCACTCGGGCGGTGATGCTCGCGAGCATATCCCAGGCCCCTTCCACGTCGGCGGCGACGAGCTGAATATCGGCGCGGTTCTGGGCCGTTCGGACGAGGGTCTGCAGCAGCGTGGACTTGCCCGATCCGGCCCCTCCGACCACGAGCAGGTGCCCGTCCGTTTCGGGTTCATAGGCCAGAACGCGGTACCGCTGACGCTCCGGTTCGTCGAGCAAACCGAGCGGGAAACCGGTTGTGGCCTGCTCGGCGATGCTCAGATCGGCTTCGGTGACCGTCGCCGGGAGCGCATCGAGCCACGGGCGCCGCGGCGAGTCTCCGGCAGGCTCAGCCGGCAGCGCCGACGCTGCGATGGTCGCGATGTCGCGCTCCCCGGTGGTCGCGACCTGACAGAGCAGGGGGTCACCCGTTTCGGTCGCGACCATGCACCGGCCGGGCAGATTCGGCGCCAACCCGGCCGCGGCATCCGTGCCGATCACAGCCTGGCTGTCAGCACGGTTGTTCACCCGCAGCGACAATCGCAGGCTGCAGTTGGCCAGCAGCGCGTCTCGCACCACCCCGGCCGGCCGTTGCGTACACAAAATCAGATGCACGCCCAGCGAACGTCCCCGAGCGGCAACGTCAACGAAGAGGGCATGCAACTCGGGGAATACCCCGAGCATGGTCGCGAATTCATCGACGACAATGACGAGACGGGGCAGCGGATGCGCCAATCGCGGGTCGGTCACATCTCGCGCCCCGGCCGCGCTGAGCGTGTGCTCCCGATAGCGAAGCTCGGCTCCCAGACTGGCCAGGGCCCGCGCGGCCGTGTTCGAGTCCAGGTCGGTGATGAGACCGACGCAGTGCGGCAGCAGGCCGAGCGGCTGAAAAGCCGCGCCGCCCTTGAAATCGACGAGCAGAAAGTTCACCTGGCCGGGTGAATAGGTCGCGGCCAGCGCGGCCACCCAGGTGATGAGCAGCTCACTCTTGCCGCTACCGGTCGTTCCCCCGACCACAGCGTGAGGTCCGGACTGCACCAGATCAATGTGCACCGGACCGTCGCGGCCGACACCGATCGGGCACACGAGGCTCGGCGGGGTCACCGCACAGTCAATCGCCCGCCCCGCTCCAGGTGCGTCGGCGACCTTCTTGAGCAGTTCCAGTACGGGAACCGAGGCCGGGAGGTCCCCGACAGCTGCCACGAGCCCGGCGGCCCGCGCCTGCACGCTGAGCGCCACCGCGAAGTCGGCGGCTTCAGCCCGAGCGAGCAACTCGGGGC
>Ga0314774_1001068_pt1 | contig 18772 bp, 24 predicted proteins | sample MetaGCBIA2018_FD_204515 | JGI IMG/M metagenome (GOLD analysis project Ga0314774, IMG submission 204515) | Cryopeg brine microbial communities from Beaufort Sea near Barrow, Alaska, United States - CBIA 2018 | ecosystem: Environmental > Aquatic > Marine > Coastal | place: USA: Alaska | collected...
GGACATGGATGCTCCTTCCTTTTGTGATGGCGTTAACACTCACTACAATGGCACATTGCGATGCCGTCGGGAGGGGGCATCCAAGCCATCAACAGAGTCCTCCAGAGTGCGAAACGTATCAGATTTGCTTCTTGGTCAATTTTGGTGTAGATCTGCACCAGTCGAAAGGAGGCCCAACATGCCACGGCAAACCATCACCATCAGCGAACCAAATCATTCTTGGCTGCAAGATCGTATCGACAGCGGTGAGTTCAAGACCCACACAGAGGCTGTTAATGACGCTCTGCGCCGGATGCGCGAGATTGAGAACGGCGTAGACGAAATACGAGCAAAGCTCATCCGAGCAGAACAACGCGGCTTCTCGGTGAGAACACCGGAACAGATCTTGGCGAAATCAAAAAGTGAGCTTCGCCAGAATGGAGAATTATAAGTTATCTGACGAGGCTCAGGATGACTTGGTAGGAATCCACCAATACGGCGTCAGAAAATGGGGAGAGAAACAGGCTGACGAATATTTCTGGCAGCTCATATCCCACCTTGAGAAGGTTGGTGAAAGTCCCCTGCTCTATCCCCCGGTGGATCATATACGCGCCGGATACCGGCGCAGCGTTTGCGGGGTGCATTCAGTTTACTATCGTATTGAAGACGAGACAGCCTTGGTGATGGCAATCTTGCGATCACAAGATGCCGCCGCTCGACTTTGACAACCCATACGCCTTATCAGGTAACAGATAACTGTTACCTTCTGCGGCCATCTATTTCGGCGGTATCAGGAATTGCAATGCCACCAGCTCTGAGGCATTCGTAGAGTAATTCCTTCTGCGTTAGCCGACGCTTTTGCGCCTCTGCGGCAAAGGCTTCCTTGATCGGCTTCGGAACGTTCGTGAACGAAAACTGGACGCGCGGAGCATCCTTCAGGGCTGAGGATTTAGCCTTGCTTACACTCGGTAGAGGAGCGGCCAGTTCTTTCAGTTTGCGGGCGCTGTCATCTCCGTCGAGATCGTCATCGAGACTTACGCTGACTTTGGCCATGAACCGCTCCTGTAGAAGTTGACAAGGCCCCTACTCTGCAAGTCAGCCAATACGGACTTTGCTGACATTCTGGCGGAACCCTGCGGTGCTTTACCTGTCGATGTCATTTCCTTAAAGCCGGTGCGATGCGCGCACATGGCATCAAGACGCGGCACACTCTGGGCGTCGAAGGCGTCAGTAATCGCTTGTGTGATGTTTGTATGCGTGTCTACGTCCATCATCACGACGAGAGCGGGAATATCCCTCTCCATTGTCTCGGCAACCCTCTGCACATGAGAGAATGTGCGCTTGGCACCCTTTGCATCCGCTTCGTTGGCCTTGGAGGGTATCAGGATCAGATTGGCAGCTGCTATCGCGTGCATCGCCATAGCCGATTTAAAGCCCGCAGTGTCGATGAAGATCACATCGTAGGCCGGGTCGTTTTTTTTGAGGCCCTTGACCGTCGGGAGGAGCTTTTCATCGTTCTCTTCATAAAGCCAATCGAGGCTGGTCTGATCCTTCTTTGCCCACGCCTCAAGGTGGCGCTGCGGGTCAGTATCGATCACCGCAACTTTGGCCCCGTCCTCAACCATGAGGCTAGCAATTGCCGTAAGCAAAGTGGTCTTGCCCGCCCCACCCTTTTCCTGAACTACGCTGATTACCTGTGTCATCATCTGCCCTCAAGTTTTCGATAACCCCTAACAGATAAGCGGTAACAGTCAACAGGTAACACTTATCTGATAAGTGTTAAGAGGCGCGTCCCTTCCTCTCATACCATTTTCGGCAAAACCCAATGAATGCCCCATCCGCGTGTCGCGGTGGTTCACTCATCCACATGCGCCATTCCTGCTCCAGGAAGTAGACATCCCATGTGGGCGCGGCTTCGCGTGCCCTCTCGTAAGCGTCGGCAGATAGGCGGACTGTATCCACTAAGTTTGACGCAGGAGCGTCACCGTAAACGTCAAGAAATTCGGGTTTAGGTGAGACCTCCAAAATATCACACAGCAGCCTGAATTTATAATCGGGCATATGTGACAGTTGTTCATCAGCTTTGCAGATCGCCTTGACGAGCCGCTTAAATTCTTTCGAAGTAGAGGTCGAACCAGTTTTGTGTTGCAGCTTGTCCAGCCCGATCCGCCAGATCTCCTGCTTTCCACAATGCTTTCGCGCCAGCTCATACAGGCGGCGTTCCAAAGGTTTGCGGAGTTGGAAATAAGCCTTGTGCAAAGTAAGAACGTTTTTGTTCTCAATCGCCTTCACCAGCCAATCGCCCATTTCTAGCTCTACACTGAGAAGCCTTCCTGTCGAATCTTCCTTTACGATACGGGCATCAGTGATGAACGAGATCGAGCGCCATTCTCCCAAACCGTGATCGTGAATGTTCGTTTCAATCTGAGTGAACTGTAGCCTTGTGAGAGCGCGACGGAGTGTTGCATATGCCTGCCCAGTTGTGTGTCGGTTCGTGGCCTTCAGCAGGTCATGGGCTGAAATCTGAACCCGTCGGCCAATTTTCTGGCCCTCATTCTTTGCAGCCATGAGTTGGCTAAGAACGTAGATGAGGATGTCCCGATCGAAAACGTTGGCCCGGCCTTCTTCAGCTGCCGGTGTGATTTTGACCTTCAGATCGCCATGTTCATAATGAAACGCAGCCATGTCTTTCTTCACCGAAAGTGAGAACAACGGATGCTCCATGGACGCCCGGTCGCTCTTCGGTGTCGCGTCCAGAATGTCGCACACGAACAGGTCAGGCTCTGTGTGGCGGTGTGGAAGCAAGGCTGTTCTTTTTCTCGGTCGCGCCATTCTTCGATACTCTACCCACCTTAAATCGACAGTCTACACACCGCCGCATTCTTCGATACTCTACACACCATTCTTCGATAGTCTACCCACCGTTCTTCGATACTCTACCCACCGGATAAAAAATAAGTCCTTTTTTTTTGTTTTATAACAAGGAGTTACATCTTAACTGATTCGCGTAACACAGTTTCTAACACATATATAACACCCAGCTTGAACGAGCGTGGCAGGGATCAGCCCATTTTCCGCCTCAAACCAGCCTCTGAGCTCAGAAGCCCCAGCGATGTTGAAAATTCAGAAGTCACCCCTCATTCCCTGACGATCACGCAGAACGTGGTGGCTCTGTCGGGGTCGATGTTGGGCCTGAACTCTGTCCCGATGATCTTGCAAGGCCATTGCCAGTGCTGGGGGAGGGCGGGGATGAGGACGCTGCCAAGGAGCAGGGCTGCGATCAGACCAGCCCCGAAGACGAGAGGCAGCCCTACAGCGGCTCGCCGCTTGATCCAAGCCTCTCGGGCTGCGTAGTCCTTCACGGCCACCCTGAGGGCCTCCAGGGCGTCGTGTGAGGGCGCAGCACCCTGCTTGGCCCCTGTGGCTGCCCCGCGCTCTGCTGCAGCGCTCAGGCTGTCTGTCGCGCGCTGTGTGCTTGTCTCAATGTCTCCTGGGATCTTCTTCACCCGCTCATCGGTGATTGTCAGCCATTTCGCGAGCACATCGAAGTTCCTGCTGACCTCTCCGATCAGCTCGTCTGTAACACCCGTGCGGCTGTCCAATTCGTCGAGGATCTCGATGAATGCCGTGGCGCTGTCGCCGCCGTTGGTCGTGATCTCCTTGTGGAAGATATCCCGCAGGCTGGCCCACGTCTCCAGGGTCTGGTCCGGCCCTGCATCGGTGCTGTCGCTCATGACGGCTTCTCCATCCGGGCATTTTGAGCGTTCGTCGCATCGCCGGCCGTTTCGGAGTCTGGTGTTCGCGACGGACCGTCAGGGTGCATCCCCTCGACATCGCCCCTGTGGGAACCGGGACTGTCCGCGCCTCCACCTCCGTTGAGGACATTGTCGATGTCTCTGTCTGCCTCCGAGGCTGGGGGAGACCATCCATCGAAAGCCTTGCGGTCCTGAGCCCTGGCGAGCCCATCCACCAGTGACTTCAGCAACCGGGTCACATCTGGATCGCGGCTGGCCTGTTCGATGAGGGCACCGCCGAGGATGATCTTGCGCCTGGCATCGATCTTGCGGTCCTCCGTCGCCTTTCGGGCGCGTGCGGATTGCAGCCGTGCCTTGGCCTGTTCGTACTGGCGTTCGAGTTTTTCCAGATTGGGGTCGGCCATGATGGGGTTCCTTTTGAGGGGGTGGTGCGCTACGTTGAGAGAGGGCTACCATGAAAGCTGATAAGATTGAATGGCGCACTTATGCAAACTTGTCCGTCACTGCGTTTCCTTCCAAGTTTGCGTGCGGTCTCACCGGGGCAGAGCCCCCGCCGACAGCGTCCCCATCCAATACAGCTTCGCGTATTGGATAGAGAGGCGCTGTCCGCCCTCTCAAACTCTCCAAGACCAACCTGCGCGATTGGATGGCGTGCCGGGCTGACGCGCGCGCAGTGCGACCGTGGCACCTTGTGGGTGCCAGGTCTGCTGGCGGCTTTGTTAGCCCGGAGGCGTCGGACCCGCGGGCCGTATGGCCCGGTTCCTCGCCGCGTTTGCCGCGCTGCGCTCGTCCGGCAAACGGCCCCGTCTGTCCCTCAACCTGACCGCCCATATGGGGCCGGGCATGGTGAGGAATGCGACGGGGCAGGCAGGGGCTTGCCGTCCGCCGTCTTTCCCTGTCCGCCGCGAGGGTAGGGCGCATGGCGAGCTACCACCTCAGCGTCAAAACCGTGAAGCGCAGCGTGGGGCGCACCGCCACGGCGGCTGCAGCCTATCGGGCGGGCGAGTGTCTGTCCTGCGAGCGGGAGGGCCGGGTGCATGACTATACCCGCAAGCAGGGTATCGAGGATGCCTTCATCCTCGTACCGACCGGCGCTCCAGCTTGGGCGTCGGACCGCGCAGGTCTGTGGAACGCGGCCGAAGCGCGCGAGACCCGCAAGAACTCCGTCACCGCCCGCGAGTGGGAGCTGGCTCTGCCGTCGGAATTGTCCGCCGCAGGTCGGGCGGCCCTGGCGCGGGACTTCGCACAGGCGCTGGTGGACCGCTACAGCATCGCGGCTGATGTGGCGCTGCATGCCCCGCACCGCGAGGGCGATCAGCGCAACCACCACGCCCATATCCTGACCACCACCCGTGTGCTGTCAGTCGACGGTCTGACCGACAAGACCCGCATCCTGGACGCGGCCAAGACCGGCGGTGCCGAGATCGAGGACATGCGCGGCCTCTGGGCCCAGATGCAGAACCATGCTCTGGAACGCGCTGGCCTCGCGGCGCGTGTCGATCACCGCTCGCTTGAAGATCAGCGCGAGGCGGCGCTGGAGCGCGGCGAGGATCTGGTCGCCATGACGCTGGACCGCGATCCCGAGATCAAGTTGGGACCAGCCGCCAATGCAATGGAGCGCAAGGCGCGGCGCGTGGCTGAGCGTGACGGTACGGACTACACGCCGGTTACCCAGCGCGGGGCGCAGGTGCACGGCGTGCGGCAGCAGCGCAGCCTCATGTCCGATCTGCTGGAGCGCATGGTGCAGGCCCGCGACATCTACACGGCGGCCCGTGAGGCTGACGCCAGTCGTTTGAGTGCGGCTACTGAAGCCGCGCGGGCATTGTTTTCCGGGCCAGGGGCCAGGGACTTCGCTGCCAGCTTCAGCCGGGCGTATCAGGGGAAGGAGGCCGAGCGGCAGCGGGCTTTGGCCGCTGAGAGAGCGCAGGCGCGAGAGGTGGAGCGGTTGGCGGCGCTGGAGGCCGAGCGGGCGCAGTTCGTTGAGCAGATCGCCCGCGCCTGGCAGGACAGCCGGGAGCTGGAGGATGGGGATCTCGCCGAGGAGCGGCAGCAGGCGCTTGTCTCGCAGGTCGAAGTCGCCGCCGAGCGCTTTGACTGTGACTTCGCTGACATCGCAGATTCGGCCAACGCACGTGCCAACGAGATCAAGGAACAACGTGCAGAAGCGCTGGAACTGGAACGCGAGTTGAGCCGTGGGCTGAGCGATGGGTGGGAACGGTGAAGCGGCTATGGAGTAGGCTATGAACCAGATTCAGCTGCCCGGCTGGCAGAGCCGAAGGTGAATATAGATTACCTTCAGAACGCGTCGATCACCGCTCACTGACAGGACAGCGAGAAGACCTGCTGGAGTGCGACGGGTAAAGTATCCTCCCGTTCGTATTGATCAATTACAAGCCACGGGTTCTAAGCGAGGTGATCGTCTTTCGCGTCGAGGTTGTCCAATAGCGTCACGCAGATCATCAAGGTCAATAAAATTGTCGCATTGGCGACGTATCTCATCTGCGATCATGGAGGGCTGGCTGCGGATGCTAGAGACCACCAACTGGAACTGGCGCTGGAAGACCTGCTGGTTGCCGTGGCCGAGGAGGACGAAGCGCCCATCGATGAAGGGCAGGACGAGCCAGCGACGGAGGAGCCTTCAGCGCCTGTTTTGCGCCGCCGCCCGCGTGTCACGGATGCGACCCCGCGCGAGCGCCGTGAGCTTGATCCTGGCACATGCTGTCCCGACTGTGGTGGCGATCTGCGCGTGGTGGGTGAGGATGTCAGCGAGTTGCTCGATATGATCGCCGCCCAGATGAAGGTGGTCCAGATCGCCTGGATCAAGAAATCCTGTCGCCGATGCGAGCGGATGGTGCAGGAACCTGCGCCCAGCCGTCCGATCCCGGGCAGCATGGCTGGCCCGAACCTGCTGGCACATGTTCGTATCCGTCCGGTCTGACTGCCCTGCCTGGTTGATGGAGTGGGTGATAGTGTCCACCATCGATAGTGGACATCTTGAGGTTGGTGATGGCGGGCAAGAAGGGTCAGAAGAAGTGGCTTTGGTCTGACGACGAGAAGCGCTTGATTTGCGCGCAGACGTTGACGCCGGGTGTTTCGGTTGCACAGGGCATTGTTGCAGAACTCCGGCTTGAGCCGTGACTGCCCCTTTCCCTGCTGACGTCAGGCTACGCGGATGATCTCGGCTGTGCCGAGGGCATTGAAGCGGTTCATGAGGGCGATGCGGATGTGGATTTCGGCGGTCTGGCGATCCGGGTCTCTCGCCATGATGCGTTCGCCGAAGGCTTTCAGGCAGCGCATCCTCGCCTCGATCCGGCTACGGGCGTGGTATCCGGTCCAGCGCTTCCAGAATGCCCTTCCGTAGTATCGCGTCGCGCGCAGCGTGTCGTTGCGGGCGCGTGCTGCCAGGCAGTCTTCCTTCCAAAGACGTCCGTTCTTGCGAATTGGAATGATGGGAATGGCCTGTCGGTCGACGATGGCAGTGTGGCAGCGGCGCGTGTCGTAGGCGCCGTCGGCTGTGACCGTGCCGATCTGCTCGTCGGCCGGGATTTGGCCCAGCAGGTCGGGCAGCACAGGGCTGTCGCCGTCGCGGCTGGATGTGAATTCTACGGCGCGGATGTCCGCGGAGACCGGGTCCATGGCCAGATGGACCTTGCGCCATTGGCGTCGGCCTTGCACCCCATGCTTGCGCGCCTGCCATTCTCCGTCGCCGAGGAACTTGATCCCGGTGCTATCCACGAGCAGGTTGAGCGGCCCATCGGCTCGACGATATGGGATCTGGACGGCCAGAGTTTTCTGCCTGCGGCACAGGGTGGAGAAATCGGGCACCGGCCAGTCGAGGCCCGCCATCCGCAGCAGGCTGGCCACCATGGGGTCGAGTGCGGCTGAGTGCAGAATAGGGCGTTAAGGATTTATGGCCGTGCATTTCGCCATCGATATTCGCCTGTGAGGAGGATGTGGGCCCATCCGAGTGGCGAGATGTGAGCCAGGAGGTCTGGCGAGCAATCAAGCCCTGCTTTCTGCCGCTGCGCGACGGCAATGCCGAGTTGTTTGGTGTTCCAATAGATTATGATTGCGGTCAGCAAGTTCAGACCGGCGATGCAGAAGTGTTGGCCTTCCGTGGTGCGGTCGCGAATTTCACCTTGCCGCCCGATCCGCAATGCGCCCTTCAATGCATGGTGGGCCTCGCCTTTATTGAGGCCTATCTGGGCGCGACGCTGCATCCCAGTATTGAGCAGCCACTCGATGATAAACAATGTTCGTTCGACCCGCCCGATTTCACGCAATGCAAGTGCTAGGTCGTGTTGACGCGGTCGCGCCGCCAATTTCTTGAGGAGATGACTGGGTTGCATCCTGCCGGAGAGCATCGTTGCGATGCTGCGCAAGACATCAGGCCAATTGGCGATGATGGTGTTTTCACGGATGCGGTCGCCCGTCAGGCCCTTCAGTTCTTTTGGGACAGCTTGCGGGTCAAAGACATGCAACCTCTTGGAGGCGAGGTCGCGGATACGGGGGATGAACATGTATCCAAGCAAGGATGTGGCGGCAAAAACCAGATCGGTGAACCCGCCGGTGTCGGCATATTGCTCTTTGATCTTACGTCCCGCCTCATTCATGAGCAGCCCGTCCAGGATGTAGGGAGCTTCGCTCACCGTGGCAGGGATGACCTGCGTGGCGAATGGCGCATACTGATCGGAGACATGGGTGTAGGCTTTCAGCCCAGGTTCCTGTCCATACTTTGCATTGATGAGATTCATCGCTTCTCCCTGGCGCGTGGTTGGGAAGAATTGCCCATCACTGGAGGCGGTTTGACCGGCACCCCAGAACTGCGCCATCCATTGCCCGGCAGGCGATTTGGCCAAGCCAAATCTGCCGAGGGGGCAAGCGCGCTTGCGCCTCGATCACCATGGCCACTGCGCGGGCCATACCTACGCGAAACACTGACCGCCATCGCGGGCGGGCACCCAGCGTCATGCATCGACGACCTCATGCCTTGGGCATTCCGAAAGCCGTCAAGCTGAAACCCCGGCGGGGTTCAGGCACCGCTTACCAAGGTCAAGGTGTTTTTGGACCTATGTCTAGTCCGGGGCCATCGCTTATTGAGAATCTCCTGCCCTGTCCTTATCCGGCGCGAAGGCTAACCCTTTCTCTCCAAATTTAGCGACATAGAGACGCAAATCGTCCTTGTAGCTATTGCGGACCAATCCGCGAAGACGTGCGTTGTAGAGATCTACATGCGCGGGAACTTGCCCTTCCTCGCGCATGCAGCTTAGCTTCGAAAGACTATGGTCACCGTAGTAGCCACGCGGCAACGGCTTGAGGTGTGCGGTCCCGTGGCCACTTAAAGGGCGGGCGTCAAGAATTGCGTGACCGAACATTGCTTCAAGCTCAGGCAAGCTTTCCGACAGATTCTCCAACGCGATCCAACGATCGTAATCTTCATATACAAGGAAGTCAGACTGCGGGCGCCAGTGGATATCGAGCTTCCTGAGATCCGGCTTGCAAATGAGATCGACAAAATCAGAGAAAGTGAAGGTAGTGGAGTCGAGGGTGTCGTGGAGCTGTCGGTGAAGCGCCCAAAACTCCGGGCTGCGATTGACGATCTTGTCGAGAAATGCACTTGCCAGTCGCCGGAAAGGACATCTCAGGACGACGAAACTATGGGGGGCGGTTACGAGTTCCGCTAGCGACGCGACGAAGGTCCGATTGTTCTTGTGGATCCAGTGCCAATCTTCGCGACCAATCACCACACCGTTTCCCATGGCCAGCGCGATGCGTAGAGTCGTGCAGCCATTCTTGGGAATAAAGCTGTATATCGCGCGGCTCGGATAATGGCATAGTGCATGGTTCGCGGCGAATGTGTGCGCCGCGTTCTGTCCCAGCGGGCTGACGGAATGTCGCGCATGACGTAGCAAGCGACCTGACCCTATCATGCGAAGAAACCCTTTTTCAGACGCCTGCTCAGATCCTCGTGCGGCAGGATCGGGCACCATGCCTCGACGTCATTAAGATCGTCCGCGGCGTGTCGGCGTGGCGCTTTGCGCTGGACCAACTGCGCATGTTGCAATCGTCGCCGTGGATCGGTTACGTCAACGTCGCGCCCGCCTCGAGCACGACAACTGAAATCGGCTCCTCGGGGAAGTGGCTCGCCCGTCGCCGAAGCTGTCCACAACTCCATGGGCTGCTCACCAAGCCAACGCGCGGCCTCTGGTATATGCCCCCCACGACGGCTTTCGCGAAGGTGCCCCGGGCCCATCAATGCAACGGTCATCGCCTCACTGAAGCAGCCGCGCGGCATAGGCGCTTTCTCGGGCAAGGCAGTGTACTCGGTTTGCATCGGTCGCTCCGGGTGGTAATCATAGGACGGCTCTCTCAAAATACGGAGTTATGCCCAAAAGTTGGTGACGGCCTGATTAGGCGGCTTTTTGAAGTTGCTTGATCCCGTCTTTGAACTCAACCCCTTGAATGACTTCGGGTAGGCGATTGGTGCCGCTGAGCTTTCGCCATTTCTTCTTGGCTGACATCATCAGCTTGAAGACCATCGACAGGGCCGTTTTTCGGCTCAGGCAGCCCTTTGTCTTACGGGTTCGGTTACGAACGGTGGCGAAGACGCTTTCGATGGGGTTGGTGGTTCGGATGTGCTTCCAGTGCTCGGCAGGGAAGTCGTAGAACGTCAGCAACACGTCGCGATCTTTGGTCAGCTTTTTGACCGCCCGCTCGTATTTGACGCCGTAGGTTTCAACGAACAGATCGAAGGCGACGACGGCCTCCTTTTTTGTTGCCGCCATCCATATGTCTTGCAGGCCTGCCTTGGCCTTTTCATGCATTGGCTTGGGCATAGCACCCGTGATGTTGGCCATCTTGTGGACCCAGCAGCGTTGTTCTTTCGTCGTCGGGTAGACGTCCCGCAGTGCGGTCCAAAAACCCAGCGCACCGTCCCCGCAGGCCAGATCAGGCGCAATCGTCAGCCCTCGTTTTTTCAGGCTCCGAAGAAGGTCTCGCCAGCTATCCGCGTTCTCGCGGAACCCGTCCATGATGCCAAGAACATCCTTGTCGCCGTACTCATCCGCGCCAATAATCACCAACATACATTGACGATCATCATCCAAGCGCGGGTTGAAGTAGACACCGTCGGCCCAAATAGGGGTAGATTCCGGCTGAGTGCAGAATGACACCCTAAGGCATTTTGAGGACGCGGCTTCCGTATTCACGCAGATTTCCGTTTGGATCTACGTATCGATAGAGCGTAACGGGCTTGATCCCCAACTCCTTGCAGAGATCACTAACAGACGTGTCGCGATTGGCCATGGCGGCCTGCGCCATACGGACCTGCGCTTTTGTCAGCGCAAACTTCCTTCCACCTTTTCGGCCACGGGCGCGGGCGGCTTGGAGCCCGGCCATTGTGCGCTCGCGGATCAACTCACTTTCAAATTCGGCCAAGGCCGCAAAGATGCCAAATGAAAGTCGTCCTGCCGCAGTTGTTGTATCGATCTGCGCGCCTTGTCCGGTGAGCACCTTGAGGCCAACGCCTCGCTCGGACAGCAAGCTGACGGTTTTGACAAGGTGGTGCAGGCTGCGGCCTAAGCGGTCGAGCTTCCACACAACCAAAACATCACCATCCCGCAATGCCTTGAGGCAGGCCTCTAGGCCGGAGGAGCTATGACTGAATCTGGTGTTTGAGGATTTGAAGGTTGGCGGCGTATCTGGTTGAATTGTTGTTGCGAGACAGCACCCCAACCGAAGGAGATACACCACTTAGCGTAATCGCCATGCCCCTCCTGCTGTGGCGTTTGGTGTAGGATGGGTTTGTCGCTTCGGTGCAGTGCCGAGGCATCAAGCATGGAGGATACGATGGGTATATTTGCAGCGCTGGATGTGTCTCAGGATGAGACGGCGGTTTGCGTGGTCAGTCAAGACGGCACGATCCTGGCCGAAACCAAAGTGGCGACCTGCCCGGATGCGATTGCCGACTGGCTATCGACGTGGCGCGATGGTCTCGAGAGGGTCGGCATGGAGACCGGGCCTTTGGCTGTCTGGCTGTGGAACGCGCTGGTTTCGAGGAATTTGCCGATCATCTGCCTCGATGCACGGCACGCGAGCGGCGTGTTGAAGATGATGCCGAACAAGACCGACCGACATGATGCACGCGGTCTGGCACAGATCATTCGCACCGGTTGGTTCAAACCCGTGCAGATCAAAAGCCACGAGGCTTATGTCAATCGGGCGTTGCTGACGGCGCGCAATACGTTGGTGGGCATGCGCGTGCGGCTCGAGAACGAGATCAGGGGACTGCTGAAGACCTTTGGCATCATGTTCGGCAAGCGTGTTGGCGGGTTCAAGCGTAGGGCCGAGGAAATCATTGCCCGAGATCTCGTTGTCGCGCCCGAGCTGGTTCCGATCTTCGAAGCTTTGATCAAGGCACGGCACGACATCCTCGCACGCATCTCTGACCTCGACCGCCAGATCCGCGCCATCGCCAAAGAGCATGCGACCGTACGGTTGCTGATGACCGCTCCAGGTGTTGGTGCGATCACCGCCATGGCGGTCGTGGCCGCCTTCGACGATATTGATCGGTTCAAACGATCCTCATCCGCCGGATCTTACCTCGGACTGACACCGAGGCGATACGAATCCGGCGAAATCAGCCGGAACGGTCGAATATCCAAGCGCGGCGACGCGACGTCTGGGGAAAAATCCCGTACCCTGAGATCGATTATGGAGAGGATCAGGTTTGGGCACGCGATATTATCGAGGCGGGGTACTCAAAAATATACGCCCCTACGGCTACCGTGTATCATAGTCACGACTACAACCCGGAACAGACGTACAAACGCTCAAGAACCGAGGGCGCATTCTTCTACGAGCACTTCGGTTACGAACTCGGCGAAGGGACTGAAGAACAAATTGCCCAACGTATTGTGCGCGAACAAAGAAATATGGAAGCATGGGGTTGTAGTCATGGGGTAGGGTTCGAAGAAATTGAGATGCGAAAAGAAAATATTGCAGAAAAGTATCGTGGATGGCGTGATGGCTGTGCCCTTTTAAAGTATAAGTAAGGAACATTAGAAATGTCAGAGACGGTATCACGTAAAAAATTAGTATGCCTCCACATCACAAAAACGGCTGGAGGAACCCTTAAGCGGGCATTAAAGGCTACTCCACTCAACGTGGAATTCGTGTACGGTAAAGCGGACAAAGATGCCCTTCTTGCGAAGGATCTCTCAAAAGTCGACATTTTGTACGGTCACATGCCATATGGCGTTCATACAAAAGTGGGGTATGATTACAGCCCTAGGTATATGTGCTTTATGCGACATCCGACAGCGCGAACTATATCTCATTATTTTCATCTTCGGAATGTGGATCGAAGCCCTGTGGGAGATCGGATTAGGCAGTCTGATGATATTAATGATTTTTTCAAGACTTGTGATCATTGGGAGTTTCGAAACTTTATGACTGGGTCCATTTCAGGTCTTGGGCCTAACATCATGAATAAGGAACAAGATGCACTCGACCTTGCGAAAAAAAACATGGATGAAACTTTTGATTTCATTGGTTTTCAAGAGTATTTCTCTTTTTCGATGAGAAAGCTTTCTACAATACTCAATGCCGATTTGCAGGTCGAAAGAGATGTAAATGTTGGTAGATATGATCTGTCTCAAGTGTCAGATCGTACGCTCGGCATAATTGAAGAGTATACAAAACTTGACTTTCAATTGTATAAGTATGCTCTTCAAAAATTTTTATAATATGAGAGGTTTCTAACCTCGTAGCCATTTTCTCTTTCGGTTCACTTCAAATGATGCGCTGATTATTAATCTAAGGTTTCTTATGTAACCCTGAGATTACACCATTATAATGGCTTACTAAATCTGCAAGAGCATTGGCGAAATTACACTTTTGTTCAAAAATGTCAGTGTTTCCGATCTTCGGGAACTTTTTCCAGTCGGGTTGAAGCTGGCCATCACTGAGATCATTTCGTCGTGCAATTAGAGAACGGTTACTTTCTTCAAACCGGTGCTGAATTTGGCGTGCGGTTGCTTGATCTAAGGCCAGCTTTTCTGACACGGGTAGACTATCGAGCACACGAAAATCGATGCGCTGCGAGCTACCACTATCAACAAGAGCATTTACAAGCGCCATCACATGAACATCTAATGCTTCATTTGTGCGTTTGGGGGCGGCAAGACAACTAAGGTCAAGATCGATCTGTTTTGCCAGCCAACTTAAGTAATCGGGTGTTTGCGTAAAAGCTAAGCAACGGATATTTTCAGCGCCAAAAACGTCCTCCCAAGCCGCAACAAGCATATCGTAGTTGTAATAAATACTACCAGCTTGTATTTTTTGGAAAAAATCCTTGCCAATACGTCCACCTACTCGCGATTGAGTGGAGGCTAGGGAAATTGCTACGTTGATTTGCGGCCGGAGATGAATATGGACTTCGATTTCATCGAACAGGGGCGTAAGAAGCTGTTTGATGAGATCAATTTGCTCTCTAGTTTTAAGTCTAGAGTGTAAATGCTCACTTGAGATGATGCACAAATCTGCTTCCGGTGAAGCATTTACCTGCTCAGTGAGGCGCATTTTTGTTTCATCGTGAAAATCGTCGATTTGCTCCTGCGTATGAAGCCCCATTGTTCGCATAGACTCGTCGGCGCTATCAAGGTGGAGCCCATAAGAAGCTACAAATCGATGATTTATGCCGCCAATACCTGTCGGATAAAGCACATTTTGCGACAACAACTGTTTACAGTTTTCATACAAAAAACTTTGCGTGGACGTGGTACCTGTTTTTTCTGTGCCAATATGTAGTATTGCGCGCATGGCTGTTATTCACCTCCGTTTTTACTTTTAAGGCACAGCACCTGAAAATGTACTTCTTCCAGAAAAACAGTCGTTTCACAACTCAGTGTAACATATTGGACCTGTAGCGTTTTAGTGCCGCCCCAAGTGCTCGTTTAAGCTACCTTTCGTTCGAAAGCGACAGGGCTTTTCCAGCCTGACCTGCCCCCCGAGGCTCCCTCATTCATAACGAGAGTTTGCGGGTTTGGATTTCATATTCGTCATCGTCATTTTGGGCAAGCGCGTCGTGCGCGGAGCCCTCAAATTTCTCAAGCGCCCGCCGCGCTTCAGCAGGAGTTTGATTTTCGAGCGATGATTGCGGCCTGACGTTGTTGTAGTCGTGTCGCCATAATGTCAACTTCCTGCGGGCGTCGTCGAGAGTACCACAAAGCGTGGGGCAGTTGCAGGGCATTGCCAAGTTGTTCAGCCGGCATGATCGGGCTATTTCAACATCATGAAAAGCCCAACCAGTATGCTGCGCCTGAAGGGCTTTCGGTTCCCTCGGGAAATCATCGCGTACGCTGTTTGGGCTTACCATCGTTTCGCAATGAGCACGGCCGACGTCGAAGACCTGCTGGCCGAGCGCGGTGTGATTGTCAGCCGGGAAGCGATCCGGTTGTGGGTCAATCGCTTTGGTCCACATTTCGCAAATTGCGTCCGGCGCGATCGTCCTCGCCCCAACGACAAATGGCATCTGGATGAGGTCGTTATCCCAATTCGAGGCAAGAAACACTGGCTTTGGCGCGCCATCGACGCGGAAGGGGACGTCCTCGACATTCTCGTGCAAACGCGACGAAACGCTAAAGCAGCCAAGCGGTTTCTCCAAAGGCTGATCACTCAGTTCGGCGAGCCGAGGGTCGTGATCACCGACAAGCTGCGCAGCTATGTCAAGCCGATCAAAACATTGGCGCCGGACGCTGACCACCGCGCCCACAAGGGATTGAACAACGCCATCGAAGGATCACACAGGCCGACCCGCAAGCGAGAGAAGATAATCGGCCGGTTCAAGTCACATCGGCAGGCTCAGAGATTTCTGTCCGCTCACGATCAGATCAACCTGATCTTCCGTCCCCGCCGATTTCAACTCACCGCAAACTCATACCGCCACGCCCGAGCTGACGCGTTCAGCCTCTGGGCAGAATACACCATCGAGATGGTGGCGTAATTTGCAGACCAGCAACACCCTACGACACGCGGCCAACAACTTGGCAATGCCGATGATACATTCCCTGTCTGCCGTCGAGGCAGGTTACGTGAAAGAGGACTTATGAGCAAACTGAACATTCCCATCGACGCCTTGATGGAGCGCGGCGTTGAGGTTCTGCCCCGCGGCACCGGCAGAATCGTGACCCTGCCCAAGAACACACGACTTGAATCCCCCTCGAGCCTGAAATGGACCGGCTACGAGCACTCGATTCACTTGGGAGCGTTTTCCTATCAGGTGTCGGGATATTGCTTTGCGGCGCGCATCGGACGCTATTGCTCGTTTGGCGAAGAAGTACAGATCGGGCGGCAGAACCACCCGCTGACCTGGGCTTCGACCAGCCCCGCCTTCTATCTGCACGATCAGCTGTTCGGCCTGCACGACGGGTTCGAGGGGGCGAAGGAATATCACGAGTATCGTTTCAAGAACGGCGAACCGCCCACCAAGGTCAAGGTTACGACCATCGGCAACGATGTGTGGATCGGTCATGGCGCGCTGATCTCGGCAGGGGTAACGATCGGCGACGGTGCGATCGTGGCGGCCCATGCTGTGGTGTCGCGCGATGTGCCGGCCTATGCGGTGGTGGCGGGCAATCCGGCGGTCATCAAACGCTATCGTCTGCCGCCCCTCCTGATGTCGCCGATGCTGCGGTGTCGCTGGTGGCGCTATGCGCCCTGGCAACTGACCCATCTGGACGCCACCGATCCGGCGAGCTTTGCCACCGGCGTCTTCGCCATGAAGAACGAACCCGAGTTTCAGCCCACTGTCACAGACTTGCGCGAGATCGAGCTGTGAGACCGATCGTCTTCCTGCACATCCCCAAGACCGCCGGCCAGACGATCCACAACCAGCTGGCCCAGATGGTTGGGGCCAAATCCGTGTCGCCCATCCGGGTGCAGAGCCAGGCGCCAAAGGGGCCGCAGATGCCGACGGGCTATGCGCTGTATTCGGGGCATATCGACTGGGTCGAGATAGAGACCCTGGACGATCCGTTCGTGTTCACCGTGCTGCGCGAACCGACCGAGCGGATCGCGTCATTCTATTTCTATCTCCTGAGCGAGGCGCGCAAGCTGAATGCCAGCGAACTGGCCTTGCCCGGCAATGCTGGCAAGGCACGGATTCTGGAAATGTCGGCCGAGGACTATTTCTTTGGCGGCACTCCGGCCTGGCAAACCTTCGTGCGCGATCACTATGACAATTTCTATTGCAGTTACTTCGCCACCCGTCTGATGCGGGGCGGAGCCACAGCCCGCGCCCTCGCACCCGACGATCTGCTGAAGCAGGCCCTGGAGGGGCTGGCCACCATCGACCGGGTCTATCACACCGACCATCTTGAGGTTCTGGAACAGGATATCGAAAAGATGTTCGGTACCACCATCAAGGTCAGCGGCAATTACGTGAACGCCGGGGAACACGACCGCAGCGAACCACGCTGGCCCAAGCTTGCGGCGCTGCTGGACAGCGACGACGCAATCCGCAGGCTCGAGGATTTCGCGGCCAACGACAATGAACTGATGACCCGGATCCGGTTCGCGCGCAGCTAGGGTGCGGGCGCGACGCAGTACCGGGGCGGCTCAGCGCCCGATCGACACATACTCGGCGAAGCCGGCCTTGCGCGCCACTGCTTCGGAATAGACGTTGCGCAGATCGGCGAGCCGGGGGTGCGCCATGAGGCCGGCCATGCGTTCCAGGTCCAGCGCACGGAATTCGTTCCATTCGGTCAGCACGACGATCAGATCGGCATCCTCGGCCGCGGCATAGGGATCGTCGATCCAGGTGACTCCGGGCAACAGGGCCGCGCCTTCGTGTTGACCCTGGGGATCGGTGACGCGGATCCTGGCGCCATGGCCCACGAGGGCCGGCACGATGGTCAGGCTGGGGGCATCGCGCATGTCGTCGGTATTGGGCTTGAACGTCACGCCCAGCACCGCGATCGTCTTGCCACCGCCGCTTAGGAGCGGGGCCGTTGCTGACCGCGAACCGCAATCTGTCTAATCTCGCCGATCTTCTAGTGTGTTAATTTGTGTTATACCGCCTCTACTTCAAAACCCGAAAGTTCTCTTGGGTTATGACGCGGAAGTTGTCTGAGACCTTGTCGCGGAACTTCGTCCATTCCTGCGGGATGGTTTCACGCATGAATGCAAGGATGGCGTCGGCGAACTGCTTTTGACTTGGGTAGTAGCGATTGTGGGTAACGTATTGATGCAAGACGGCCCAAAGCCGCTCAATCGGATTGAGATGAGGGCAGTAAGGCGGCAGCTGGATCAGATGGATACGGCAAGCTGCCCTGGCGAGGAATGCTCTGACATCGGGCCCTTTGTGGTAGGCAGCGTTGTCCCAGATGACATGAATGATGCGCTTGTCAGGGTTGCGCGCTTCGATCTTGGTCAGAAGCTGTGCTGCACTGACCCCATCAACGGTTGTGGACTCGACAAAGGGTGCATCGAAGGTTTCGAGGTTTACAGCCCCATGAATGTTCACACGACCGCGCCCTGCCGTGCTAAGAACCGCTGGATTTGATCCTACCTTCACCCAGCCAAACGCAGGCTTGGTCTGGTATTCCGGATGCACCGCATCGGCAAAGTAGACGGCTTCATCTGCTGGTAACTCACGCATCAGGCGGTCGTAAAATGCGATAAAAGCGGCCTGCTTTTCCGCTGATGCCACGCGCGGCAGGGACTTGGGCTTGCGGTATTCAAAGCCCAGTCGGGCCAGAAGTTTAATGCAGCCAGAATGGGAATAGTTCAGACCGCACTCAGCTGCGACATGGGCCCTGATCTCGAGAGTACCCCAAAGCGTGGGGCAATTAGGCTGCCATTTTCTGATCTCCGTCTGATCTCCGTCTGATTTCATGCCTGGATACCATTGCTGGAACTTCGTGCGCAGCGTGCCGTCCAGCGTGCGCGTGCGGGTTTGCAACATAAGATGAGCCCCCGTTTTTGACCATCGCATCTGCTGACGCTTGCAGAAGCGCTTTCCCACGACGGTATTGACG
>Ga0314774_1001070_pt1 | contig 18768 bp, 17 predicted proteins | sample MetaGCBIA2018_FD_204515 | JGI IMG/M metagenome (GOLD analysis project Ga0314774, IMG submission 204515) | Cryopeg brine microbial communities from Beaufort Sea near Barrow, Alaska, United States - CBIA 2018 | ecosystem: Environmental > Aquatic > Marine > Coastal | place: USA: Alaska | collected...
GGTTGGTTCAAAACAAATTCTTTACGTAATGGTCGAGCTGAGTTATCGGAATCCGGTTGTCCAACATCTTCATAACGCCACTCATCAAACAAGTTCGGACCAAAACCTGAGCGTTTAATTGATTTTAAAAACTGCTTAGGAATAATCGCATCGGTATCTACATTCGCACGATCCATCGGGGCAACAATCGAGGTCTTTTTTATAAACTTTTCCATCTTATCTCTCCACTCCTGCTCGGTTAGATGTAATCACGCACGTCAACAAAATGACCTGCTATGGCGGCGGCGGCGGCCATTTCTGGACTGACTAAATGAGTACGCCCACCTGCGCCTTGACGCCCTTCAAAGTTACGATTTGAAGTGGACGCACAGTGCTTACCTGTCGGCAATTTATCTGCGTTCATCGCTAAACACATTGAACAGCCAGGATTACGCCATTCGAAACCCGCTTCAATAAAAATTTTATCCAACCCTTCAGCTTCCGCTTGCTGCTTAACCAAACCCGAACCCGGCACCGCTAAAGCCAGCTCGACCTTATCGGAAATCTTTCGACCTTTGAGTACGGTTGCGGCGGCTCTAAGATCTTCAATACGTGAATTAGTACAAGACCCGATAAAGACATATTCAGCAGGAATGTCTTTAATTGCCATATCCGCCTCTAGCCCCATATAAGCCAAAGCACGGCGAATTCCGTCCGCCTTCACAGCATCCATTTCGTTCGCCGGATTTGGCACTCTGCCATTCACATCTAAAACCATCTCAGGTGATGTACCCCAGGTGACTTGCGGTTCAATCATTGAACCATCTAACTCTACGAGGGTATCAAACACAGCATCAGCATCGGAGGTTAAATCCATCCAAGCCGTCACAGCCATATCCCATTGCTCGCCCTTTGGCGCAAAAGTACGACCTTTAACATATTCGACTGTTTTTTCATCCACCGCAATTAGACCAACACGCGCACCGCCTTCAATCGCCATATTACAGACCGTCATACGCCCCTCAATAGACATATCTCGAAACACCTGTCCACCGAATTCGATTGCATGGCCATTACCGCCAGCCGTACCAATCTTACCAATAATGGCCAGTACGACGTCTTTTGGGGTCACCCCAGCAGATAACTTTCCGTCGACTTTAACCAGCATATTTTTCATTTTTTTCTGGATTAAGCACTGAGTTGCTAACACATGCTCAACTTCAGAGGTACCGATACCGTGTGCCAATGCACCCAAAGCGCCATGAGTTGCCGTATGAGAATCACCACAAACCACCGTCATACCTGGTAAAGTTGCACCTGACTCAGGCCCAACGACATGCACAATACCTTGACGAATATCGCCCATCGCGTATTCGGTAATCCCAAATTCACGGGTATTCATACCCAACGTTTCGACCTGAATACGAGAAACCGGGTCGGTAATACTTGCAATCCCATTACTTAAATCGGTGGTTGGCACGTTATGATCTGGTGTGGCTAAGTTGGTATCAATACGCCATGGCGTACGATGCGCCATACGCAGACCTTCAAACGCCTGTGGAGAAGTCACTTCATGCAGCAACTGGCGATCGATATAAATCAGAGCCGTTCCATCATCTTCTTGACGCACTATATGTGCATCCCACAATTTATCGTATAAAGTCTTTGCTGACATCGCGCTTAACCCAACCCGTGTAAATATTAAAAAATAATCATAAATTATATCACTTCACACCCTAATCTAAATAGTAAAATACACGCACCAATCAATCATTTCAGGCAAAAGGAAAGTTAATATGAGTTATTCGGTAAAAGAAGTCTTCTACTCTTTACAAGGAGAAGGATTCCATAGCGGTCGCCCTGCTATTTTTTGCCGAATGAGTAAATGCAACTTATGGACTGGCCGTGAAGAAGATCGCGCCACGGCCATTTGCCAATTTTGCGATACCGATTTTATTGGCACGGATGGCCAAAATGGTGGCAAATTTGCAGATGCAGAAGCGCTTTGCCAGCACCTTTTACAATTTTGGCCTAAAGACTCAGAAGGTGAAATAGCCAAAGTGCACCCGTTTGTCGTCATTACCGGTGGCGAACCGCTTTTACAGGTTGATAAATTACTCATCGACCAACTACACAAACATCGATTCGAGATTGCCATTGAAACCAATGGCACCAAATCGGCACCCGAAAATATTGATTGGATTTGTATGAGCCCTAAAGCCAATGCTCCCTTGATCTTAGAATCGGGTCATGAGTTAAAACTGGTTTACCCTCAGCCAGATTTAATGCCTGAGAAAGTGGCTGGCTTGAATTATGATTACTTCTATTTACAACCTATGGATGACAAGGATCCTTTGGTCACAAAACAAAATATTAAACAAGCCCTGACATATTGCTTAACGCACCCGCAATGGAAACTGAGCTTACAGACTCATAAGCTATTAGGCATTGACTAACGAAAACCGTCTATAAGCATAATGCTACGGTTCTCCAAAACCATGTAAGTTTATGATCAGCTTATAAAAGTACTTTTTGACCTAACACCTACTGAAACGTAACCCAAATAAATTTAAACCGCGGAAGCCTATGACCCCAAAAATCCAGCCAAATACATTGATTGACTCTTTAGACATTACCGGACTGACACACGATGGTCGCGGGGTTGCTCGCCATAATGGCAAAACCATTTTTGTTCATCAGGCTGTGCCTGGTGACCGTGTGAAAGCCAAAATCACTCAATCTTTAGACAAGTTTGATGAAGCCGAATATTTACAAATCTTAACCCCCTCGAATGAACGGGTTGAGCCATTTTGCGAATACTACGCAAACTGTGGTGGCTGTCAATTGCAACACCTTTCATTAGATGCCCAACGTTTATTGAAAGGTCAAAACTTTATGATGGGTTTGACAAAAGCGGTCGATGCCAAACAGTGTGAAATAGCCGAACCATTGGTTGGAAATGGCGAGGGGTACCGCAGACGCGCTCGTTTAGGGTTAGTGATTAGTAAAAAGGACAAAATCGCCCGCTTAGGGTTTAGACAAAAAGCCTCCAATGAACTTATAGACATTACCAACTGTCCCGTATTGAGCCCTGCTTTAAACCAATCCATCCAAGAAAATCGCGCAGAACTATTAGATACCGCCAGCCGTGCATATAAAGAGATTACTTTTGTAGAAGCGGACAATGGTATTTTTATTAATCGCTCTACCGAAAAAACAGGGGACAAAGAATCAAGCTCAATAGACCGACCTTATTACCAACTCGATACCCAAGTGAATCTAACTCCGACAAGACTGACGTTTGAATTCCCAAAAGACGGCTTTATCCAAGTGAATGCTGAGATGAATAAAGCCATGGTAAAGCAGGCGATCGCTTGGCTAAAGCTCGATTCTTCTCATAAGGTATTAGACCTATTTTGTGGCGTTGGTAACTTCACGCTACCCATTGCTCAGCACGTTGCCCAAGCGGTCGGCATTGAAGGCGAGCAGTCCTTGGTGAATGTCGCAAATCACAATGCACATCTCAACCTACTGGAGAATGTTAAATTCCATAAAGCCAATTTATTTAACGATATGCGTCCACTGCCTTGGTTCCATAACAACCAATACGACCGTATCCTGCTAGATCCAGGTCGTCAAGGCGCATTTGATTTGTGCAAAACACTGGGACTGCTTAATGCGCAAATCATCGTTTACGTATCTTGCAATGCCGCGACTTTAACTCGTGACATTAAAGAACTGGAAAAACAAGGTTATCGTCTGACAAAAGCCGGTCTTATTGATATGTTTCCACACACCACACATACAGAAGTGATGGTGCAATTGACCAAGACGCAAAAATCGGCACCTAAAATTAAGAAACGCCCAATTTTTAGGCTTTAAATCTCTATTCACCAGGGATAAAACACTTTATCTCTGGTGATTGCTGAATTCTCCCCACTCTACAAGCCAATATTTACCCTTCTATCCACACTCAAATCATGATAAATAGCCTGCACATTTCGTGGATTCTTTTCATGATTAAGGTTTCATGATATAGTGAAGACCTTACATTTATTAGCCAAGACTAATTTTTTATTTAACCATGCCTTAGTCAACTGATTTTACCGAAGATTAAACAGGGTAGAGAATAATATTTTAATGAGAAAACCTATGCAACCGTTAATGACTTACAGCACCATAAGCCACACTACAGACTCGAGTTCCAGCCGATTTTTAAAGAATTTATTTAGTTTTATTGGCTTGTGTATACTGCTGTTAAGCTTTTCAGCTCAAGCTCAACTAAAGGTCACCACCACCACTGGGATGATTGCCGACCTGGTGCAAAATATTGGCGGTAGATATATTGAGGTCACGTCTTTAATGGGCAGTGGTGTTGATCCTCACTTATATAAAGCCACTCAAGGCGACTTACGTCGACTGAGTCGAGCTGACATTATTCTATATAACGGTTTACATCTTGAAGGCAAGATGCAGGACATTTTTGAGAAAATGGCGCGTAAAAAACCTGTTTTTGCCGTCAGTAGTTTGATTCCGAGCACGCAACTGCTACAACACGGTCACTTTCCTGACCCACATATCTGGTTTGACTTGAGCCTTTGGCAACAAGCTGGACAACGGGTATTACAAATTTTGCAACAACAAGATCAAAAAAATAAGCAGGCCTATGCTGACAATGCCCAGCTCTATCTTGCTGAAATGCAACAACTGCATCAATGGATAAAAACCCAAGTTTTAAGTATCCCACCAGCTCAGCGTATTTTAATTACCGCCCATGATGCTTTTGGCTACTTTGGTCGTGCTTATGGCATGCAGGTGGAAGGCTTACAGGGCATCAGTACCGCATCTGAATTTGGCCTGCAAGACATTAAGCAGTTAAAAGATCTGATTGTAAAAAACAATATTAAAGCTGTTTTTGTAGAATCCAGTGTCTCTCCTCGTTTTATCCAATCGCTTGTTGCCGGTGTTAAAGCCGAGGGCCATAATTTGAGTATTGGTGGCGAGCTCTATTCCGATGCTATGGGTCAAACCGGTACGCCAACCGGCCATTATTTTGGCATGGTAAAACACAATGTAAAGACCATTGTAGATGCCCTTAAAAGCACAAAACCACAACCTTAAAACAGTGTCATTTTAAAGTGCCATATTAAAGGGCTTACCTATGAAGCAACCTAATTCAAACACACATACACCCTCTCCTTTGAGTGTCCAACACTTGAGTATGCGTTATCACCATAAACCGGTCTTGACCGATGTCAGTTTTGAGATTCCTGAAGGCAAAGCGATTGCCATAGTCGGACCCAATGGAGCAGGTAAATCCACACTTCTCAAAGGGATCATGGGGTTGGAACCGAGCATTGAAGGCCAAGCTAGCTTCTTTGGTGAATCACTCGATAAAAAACGTCAAGCCATTGCTTATGTGCCGCAACGTGAAGAGATCGACTGGGATTTTCCAATCAATGTCTTGGATGTCGTATTGATGGGTCGGCACGGTCAACTTAAATTGTGGCAACGTCCTAGTCAACTGGATATCGATATTGCCGAGCAAGCCCTGAAAGACCTTAAAATGTGGGATTTTAAAAATCGCCAGATCAGCCAACTCTCAGGTGGACAACAACAGCGTGTCTTTTTGGCTCGTGCCCTCGCCCAGCAAGCCACGTTGTATCTAATGGATGAACCATTTGCAGGGGTCGATGTCGCCACCGAACAAGCCATCATCGAACTTTTTAAAGAACTAAAATTGCAAGGTAAAACCATTGTTTGCGTACATCACGATTTAAACACGGTCGGCGAATACTTCGATTGGATTATTTTTATCAATGCACGACTGATTGCCGCTGGCCCGGTGGAGGAAGTTCTGACCAAAGAAAATCTTAATAAAACCTACGGTGGCCGCCTCTCGCTATTGAATGATTTAACCGAGCAGATGTACCGCACTCAGCTGAATAAAGCCCACGATACGGATTAGACGAAATAATGGACGCATTTACCTTGCTTGACACGCCGACTGTCTGGACGAATTGGCTAGCCTTCTGGTCTTTTGATGACATCAATTTACTATGGGTATTGGTGGGCAGTATTTTACTGGGTATGAGTGCCTCGGTGATTGGTGGCTTTGCTTTTCTACGCAAACGTTCTTTGGTAGGTGACGCCTTGGCACATGCCGCACTGCCAGGTGTCATGATGGCTTTTCTGCTGTTTGAAAGCCGTGACCCCTTAGTGATGTTTTTAGGCGCGGTGACCAGTAGTTTTCTCGGTTTCTTTTTAATTGACTGGTTACCAAAAAATACCAAAATTAAAGCGGACGCCGCGCTGGCCATTACCTTGTCGTTTTTCTTCGCACTGGGTTTGATGCTCCTCTCTTATATTCAGGGACTGGAAGTCGACAATAAAAGTGGTTTAGATAAAATCCTTTTTGGTCAAGCGGCCGCCATGACTCAAAAAGACATTAAGCTATTGGCCTATGTCGCACTGTTTGTTCTGAGTTGTGTCGTGCTCTTTTTTCACAAGTTCCGTCTCATCGCTTTTAGCGCCACCTACGCACGCACCATCGGCATTGCCGTTAATCGTTATGAACTTCTATTAGCTTTATTGATTGTCATGTCGGTGGTGGTCGGCTTGCAGCTTGTTGGCGTGGTCTTAATGGCCGCAGTACTATTGACCCCTGTTGCCGCCGCGCGTTTTTGGAGCAATCAACTTTCACATATCCTGATTATCTCAGCGCTCTTAGGTGGCTTAAGTGCCATTATTAGCACGCAAATATCCTACTTGGCACCCGCGATGCCGACTGGCCCTTGGATGGTGGTCAGTTTATCGGCTTTGTTTATTATCTCTTTGATCTTTGCCCCAGAGAAAGGTTTACTAAAACGCTATACTGAACATCAAAAATTGCGCAAAAAAGTCGCCGAAGAGAATATATTACGTACGCTATATAAACTACTGGAACGTAAAAATTTTCAACACAAAACGTTCAATCTTGCTGATATCCAAGCGCTTAGAAGCATGCCACTTGAAAGTTTACAGAGCACGTTGAAACAACTCTGCAAAAAGGCTCTCATAACGTCCTCAACCGAAGGGTTTGAAATGACAACCAGTGGTTTTGAGTTGGCCGAGCAGCTGACACGCCGCCATCGTTTGTGGGAAAACTATTTAACTGAACATGCCGAGTTAACGCCGCAACAGGTGCACCAACAGGCGGAGCGCATTGAACACATTTTGACGGAGTCGCAAGAGTTACAGTTGCAAGAAGAGTTGGCCAATAGTCAATCCGATCCGCATGGCAACCTGATTCCAAGCTCAAATTCAACGATCCCTGGAGAATCTAAATGACAAATGATATTTGGATTATCGCCACGGCCGCTTTAGTGGCTGCATCTTGTGCATTGGTAGGGGTCTTTTTAATTTTGCGCAGACAAGCCTTAATAGGCGACGCCATCAGTCACTCCGTCTTATTAGGCATCGTGCTCGCCTATCTTATTACCGACAGTCGAGCGTTACCGATCATGCTCGGCGGTGCGGTCATTATCGGCTTATTGACCGCCTGGTTAAGTGACAGTTTACATCGCGTCGGTAAATTACAAAGTGATGCCAGTATAGGGATCATTTTTACCCTATTTTTTGCCATAGGCGTTATTTTGATATCGCTCTATGCGGGACAGATTGATTTAGACCAAGAGTGTGTTCTCTATGGTGAAATCGCTTTTGTACCCTTCGACACGATTTATATCGGCAATCTCGCTACCGAATCCGGCTTTGACATTGGTCCGCGCGCTTTTTGGGGGATTGGAATTGTTTTTACAATCGTTTTAAGCAGTATCATCATCAGCTTTAATCGTCTAAAAACCATTGCTTTCCATCCAAGCCTGGCACTCTCTTTAGGCATTAATGTTATTTTTTGGCATTACTTCCTAATGACTTTGGTTTCGATGACAACCGTTGCCTCATTTGATGCGGTCGGTGCTATTTTAGTGGTGGCGTTATTGGTGATTCCTGCCAGCAGTGCCTATCTGGTAGCACGCTCTTTAAAAGCGATGTTATGGATGGCGGTAGGCTATTCTCAGCTTGCTGTATTGATAGGATATGCTTTAGCATTCTGGCTAGACAGCTCAATATCAGCCTCTATCGCAGTGAGTGCTGGACTGTTGCTCTTTGTAACGATTGCGTGGCAGCAAGTACAATCACAGCGCAGACAACGACAACCAATTGACTCTCTATAAACAGCTAGTCACTTGAATTTAATAATGACCAGGCCTGGTCATTATTAAATCGACATAAGATTCCGTAAACCACATAAATTGATATCGTTTAAATCACTCGAGTTTACTCACGGCTTACGCAAACGATGCCTTGCAGTAAGCCCTCTATTTTAAAACGGCAACTGCCGCACCCCTGACAAGCATAAGTGAGATCACTGACCTTCTCGACACTGTCAGCACCCTTTTGGATGGCCTCTATAATTTCGTCGGAATAAACATCATAACAAACACAGATTTGTTGCCTATCTTGCTTAAGGGGGATGGCATTATACTGCCCTTGACGCTTTTTATGAGTTGACATGACTCTTTCTCATCTTACTCAAGGGGTCTTAACTCTAACTCTTTACTCATTAAATAACGCACAATGTGTGCTTCATCTTCGGCGGCGATGCACGTGAACTTAAATGCCGTCCGCTTGCCATCTCTGACAGGTGTGTTGCCAGCCCTATTATTTTCCACAAAAACACACTCTGCTTGGGAAAATACAAACTGCTCGTCCATTAGAAATAAAGCACAGAGCGTTTCCCCTACCTGATAGTCTTCCTTCATCATGAGTGAGAATCCACCCGCGGCTAAATTGATGCGTTCAACTGGCCATTTCTCATATTCAGATAAGTTTTGATAGGCTCGCTTAAGTTTATTTAAAAGCGTTTCGTAATAATTAAATTTAAAAATAAGCTTTTCAATCACACTCGCCAGCCAGTTTCCTTGTTTGGCGATGACCTCCAAATTCGCAATATAATCCTGACTACTGAAAAGAGAGCCTATGGGCATGTGAAACATAAAGACCTGGCCACTGATACTTTTATCAACCACCTCTACACATTCTAAAATTGCATTATCAATACTAAGATAAAATGCTTGTAGCAACGGAATCATTTTCGATGACCCTTTACCTTCTGGGCGTTTGTATTGGGCTTGCTCATGTTTTTTTTGCTGAAATTCTGGATGCGCGGTTGGATTTTTACCTTCAACAATAGATTCTACCAACCAAGCCATAAATGCCAATTTCTGGTTAAACTCATCAAACAGTTGCACCCCTCCATTTTGAAGATGAACCTCATCCTCAAAGAGAGACTCTAATTGACTATTTGCTGCATCCAAACGCTCTGCTTCACGGGGTTCGATTAATTGGGTTTTATCCACCTGTAAACAGGCACCCGAAGACCCCATTGGCTCAAAATAGACGGGGAGCGAAACATCAAATCTAAAAAATTCTCTTTGCTCTTTGTGCACTCCATAACTCCGTAATGAATAGGAAATCATCATGATCGACAACGTACGTTGTCTATTGGATACTATACAAAAAATCCGTGTAAATAGATAATTCTACCTGCATAAGATAAGACTCTCTTTAGAAGAGGAGGTGAGTGGCTTTCACAAACAAGCCAAACCGACTGTCATTACAAAATTCGATTTCAAACATCTTTTGCATCGGTTCTCGCGTGATCTCTCACTTAAAATTAAAGCCTAAAACAAACAATGTACCAATGTGTTTTGCCCATTCGCTCTACTCGTCGCAATACAAGAATTCATTGCCTGACATAAAAAAAACGCCCTAAGGCGCTTTTTATAAATCAACATGAGTAACAGAGGTCCTACTTTCTACCACTCGTCGATACGTGATAATGTGGGTCTTCCGAAACATTGACTTCCACCAAGTCTTTAGCCGCATGTAACAACATTTGACACTCTGGGCTCAAGTGTTTAAGCACCAATTTTTTACCCGCTTCTTGATATTTTTTGGTTAATGAATCAATCGCTTCAATCCCGGTATGGTCATATACTCGCGAGTGCATAAAATCGATTTGGACACATTCTGGATCATTTTTAGGATCAAACATATCGATAAAGTTTTTGGCAGAGGCGAAAAATAATGGCCCCTGCACTTTATATGTTTTAACCGTCTTACCGTTAATGACTTCTAATGATTGTTCCAACATTACACGTTGCGCATGCTCCCATGCAAAGACCAACGCGGCCACAATGACCCCGGCAATCACAGCTACCGCCAAATCAAACATGACGGTAAGAACAGTGACTAACACCATGACAAATGCATCCGCCTTACTCATGCCACGCATGATATTCCAACTAGACCAGTTAAACGTTGCGATAACCACAAAGAACATCAAACCAATCAAAGCCCCTATCGGCACCATTTCAATCCAAGAAGAGGCTACTAAAACAATGACCATCAACCCTAAAGCGGCTGAAATGCCTGACCAACGCCCTGTTCCACCAGAGTTCACGTTAATCATTGACTGACCAATCAACGCACAGCCCCCCATCGTACCAAACGTACCAGCGGTACAGTTTGCCGCACCTAAAGCGATACACTCTTTATTACCTTTACCACGTGTATTGGTAATGTCATCAATCAAGGTCATGGTCAATAAAGATTCAACCGAGCCTATAATGGTTAAAATCACCGCATAAGGCAGAACAATCCATAATGTTTCTAAGCTCCAGAAGCCTTCAGGTAACGTCGTTAACCAACTCAAACCTTGAAAACCACCCTCGACACCATCACCGTAAATCAAAGACTCTAAAGTGCCGGAAACGGAGGCTTTATCTCCGACGGTAATCGCATTAATATCAAACATAATAACGGCAATAGAGACCAGTACAATCGCTGCTAGCGCCGACGGCACTGCTTTGGTAATCTTAGGCAGGAGGTAGATAATCGCTAAGGTTGCCGCAATAATCATGAGCATGATATTCAGGCTATCACCCGTTAACCACGCACCATTAACATCTTTAAACTGGGTGAACTGCGCCACGAGGATAATCAACGCCAGGCCGTTCACAAAACCAAGCATAACTGAACTCGGCACCATGCGGATAAAACGCCCCCACTTCATCAATCCAATGAATATTTGCATAACGCCCATCATAATGACCGCTAAGAATAAAAAAGAAGCCCCATGTTCCATCACCAAGTGCATCATAACGACCGCCAAAGAACCGGCGGCAGCGGTAATCATCCCTGGACGCCCACCAAAGATGGCTGTGATCATACCTACGATAATTGCCGCATACAGACCGACCAACGGGTGAACCCCAGCGACAAATGAAAAAGCCACTGCTTCGGGTACCAATGCCAAAGCGACCGTAATGCCGGACAGCGTATCATTTTTATAGGTTTGCCACTGAAATGGCTGACTTGGGTGACTCATGGAAACTCCTAGATTTAAAGTGCTGCAAATTTTACCAAAAACGCAGTACAATTATCGGATAATCAACGATTTATAGGGAATCAATTATGTGGATTCATCATATTGGCGAGATTGCTATGGGTTTCTTTATACTTCTTATTGCGCTACATTTTTCAGTACACTTTTTCTTTAAAGCCAAAGCTCGACGTATGAAAAATAAAAACAAGCCACTTAAGCAACGACAAGAAAAGTGAAACGATGATGGGTAAATTAATAGGGTTAATAATTGGTACCGCCTATCTCATTTTCTTTTGGGTAGGAGGGCCATTCTCTTTGTATGTTTTATTTTTTGAATCTGCAAGTGAAATTCGTAACTGGTTTTTTATCATGGCGATCGGCGCCACGATGGTCACCATTTTGGCTTTATGGCATCGAAAGTATGCACAACCTGAAACGCCGACAGGTACGCCAGGGTTTTCGCTTCTGCCCATGGGCATTGTATCTACCGTATTAAATTTGTTCATCGCCATCACCGCGGCTTTTTGGTAGTGACCCACTCCATTTTGTCCGAATGACTATATCGTAATAACCAAAAGTCGTTCTCCACTCAATGTAAAAAGCTTGTATATAACCATCGAACCACTTAATTATTAACAATACCGTAAAACAAGTTAACGTAGGCATTGAAACGATTCGCTACTATTGCGCGTATGGCTTGATGAAAGAGTCGCTTAAGCCGCTTACTGGCTATCCTGTTTATTCAGTCAAATGCTTTCCAGACCGTTTTTATTTAACAAAACAAAGATATTGAATTCAGACTCTCTAAAAGCAATCTCTCTTTCTAATCTTTAGTCAGCTTGGCTGTCTGATCTGTTTTTCTTTGCCCGCTTTTGTTTATAATGGTTATTTGAAGCGTCTTTAAGACGACTACCCCTCTTATACTAATCATAATAACCCAAGAGAGAGATCCAATGTGGGATGAAAAATACAGTGCACCAAATTACATTTATGGCACAAAACCTAACGAATTTTTAACACAAAATTTTAACCTTCTCCCCAAAGGTAAGATTCTTTGTTTAGCCGAAGGAGAAGGACGAAATGCAGTCTTTCTTGCGAAACAAGGATACTCCGTGACCGCTGTTGATGGTTCTGCAGTAGGCCTCCAAAAAGCTCGCAAATGGGCAGAAGAAAACCAGGTTTCTATAGAATTCATTCATGCCGATTTAGCCGATTACGAACTGGGCGAAGCGAAATGGGACGGAATCGTCTCTATCTTTTGCCACCTACCGGTTAATATCAGACGAGCCTTACATCAGAAAGTCGTTACCAGTCTTAAACAGGATGGTGTCATGTTGTTAGAAGCCTATACTCCAGACCAATTAAACTATAAGACTGGTGGTCCCACAACGGCAGATATGACCATGAATACAGTACAATTAACTGAAGAACTTAACGGCTTACAGTTTACTCTTATTCAAGAAATTGAACGTGATGTCGTTGAAGGTACGCATCACACGGGTACTGGCGCGGTGATTCAGGTCATTGCAAAAAAGCCATAAAAATACAACCGCCGTTTATCAACCAACTAAAAGTACAGGTTATGAACCGTTGCTCTGCAGCAAACAATGGGGATTAACTTTAGGGCTTTTTTATTGAAACAACTTGGCGAATGTATTCTAAAGAAGCTTTTGTCACAAAGATCGGTTGAGACAACAAAGGGCATGATTTTGAATAAGTCTTTACTTTCCTTGCAAGAAAAAACCTAATTTTATTTGGACTTCAGCCTACTATGACAGCATGACATCCATTAAAAAACCCAATTGACCAGGCCTGGTCAATTGGGTTAAATGCATTACAAAATGATGCTCGCAAACATCTTAGTTAAACGTTATTCCGTAAGATATGAGCAGCAGTAATCTGCAATGTGCTTAACGTTAATATCAAACTTAGAGTTCGCGGGGACATAAAAACTTGTGCCATTTGGAATCGCTTTCCACTCGGTTTCACCGGGCAATAACACTTCGACATCACCAGACTGCATTTCCATGTTTTCAGCTAACTCAGTGCCAAATTTATACTCACCCGGCATCATAATGCCTAACGTTTTCTTAGAACCGTCAGCAAACAGAATTGTTCGACTGGTGACTTTGCCATCAAAATAGACAGACGCTTCTTTTAATACTGTGACATTGTCAAATTTAGACATGATGTTTTCCCTTTTATAACAAGTTACTTAATAATGTTTTCAACACTTTCATTTTGGACGAATTATAACCGAACCTTCAGCGCTAAAGCCAACTACGGTGTTTTAATCAGTATCGAAACGGTTTTTTTAACCAGAGGTGCAACTACCATAATTATTGGAAAAGCCACGGCAAAAGCAAACACCCAAGATTTAAGCCAGAGCGTGATAAAATCGTCAACCCAGCCTAAGTTAAAAAACGTAATCACAAAAGACATAATAAAAGACATCATGAACGACATAACGAATGCAAAAACAATATGTTGGTACCGGTGATGAATCATTCAACTTCCTTTATTAAAGCTTGTCCGTCAGCTTTGTTATTCTTTGAACGCTTTTGAACTAATACATAAAATAACGGGATAAAGAACACGCCTAGAAATGTTGCGGAAATCATCCCGCCAATGACTCCCGTTCCAATCGCGTTATGTGCACCAGAACCCGCTCCGTTACTTAACGCTAAGGGTAAAACGCCAAAACCAAAGGCTAACGAGGTCATGATAATGGGACGAAAACGCATTTTTGCAGCATGAACCGTCGCTTCGACTAACTCAACCCCCTGTTCAACTTGCGCTTTAGCAAACTCGACAATCAAGATAGCATTTTTAGTCGCCAAACCGACAATCGTCAATAACCCAACCTGAAAGTAGATATCGCTTGGCTTACCCGTGAGCATAGCAGCGACTAAAGTCCCTAAAACACCCAGGGGCAACATTAACATAACCGAAATCGGTAAAGACCAACTCTCATACAATGCCGCCAAAACCAAAAATACGATTAGAATCGACAATACATACAAATACATCGCCATTTTTCCTGACTGTTTCTCTTCATAGGACAAACCTGTCCAATCAATTGAAACTCCTTTAGGCAATTTATCCACTAAGTTCTCAACCATCGCCATGGCTTGACCTGAACTGACGTCAGGTGTCCACATCCCCATGACTTCGACTGCGGGCTGACCATTGTAACGTTCAAGTTTAGGCGAAGCTTGCCCCCAACTTAAGGTAGCAAACGCACTCACTGACACCATCTTGCCTTGGTCATTACGCACATACCAACTTCGAAGATCTTCTGGTGTCATTCGACTTTCTGCTTCAGCCTGCACGAATATTCTTTTTACTTTGCCTTGATAGACAAAGTCATCAACATACGCACTTCCCCAGGCCACAGAAAGTGCTTTATTTAAATCTGCTAACGATAGACCCAATGCAGCCGCTTTTTCACGATCAACCTGCAGCTGTAATGTAGGTGCAGGTTCCTGACCATTCGGACGAACGCCAACCAAACCTGGTTGAGCATTCCCCGCACCTAATAATTGATTACGTGCATCCATCAGCTTTTGACGTCCCATGCCGACATTATCTTTTAAGAAGAGATCAAATCCAGCCGCATTCCCCAACTCCATGACCGGTGGTGGTGCAAATGCGAACACCCTCGCTTCATTGATTTTGCTGAACTTCTGCATCGCTCTCGCACTCATTGCAGTAACAGATTGATCTGGATTTGATCGCTCACTCCAATCTTTAAGTTTAATAAATGCCATGGCCGTATTTTGACCTGTGCCCGAAAAGTTAAACCCTAAAATAGTGAATAAGGCATCGATATTTTCTGCTTCATCATTCAGAAAATGGTCTTCCAACTTTTTGACCACGGCTAACGTTTGTTCTTGAGTCGCGCCAGCAGGCATCATCACTTGACTCATCATCATGCCTTGGTCTTCATTCGGCAAAAAGCCTGACGGGGTTCTTAGGTATAAAAATGTCACCACAACGACCAACAACAAATAAAACACAATAAAAACATAACGCCAACGAATCATGCTCTTTACGCCCGTTATGTAACCATTGGTAATATGACCAAAACCTCGATTAAACCAACCATATAAACCTTTTGATTCAGCATTATGATCCACTGGTTTTAAAATAGTGGCACACAATGCTGGCGTTAAGATAAAGGCCGTCAGTACCGAGATCACCATCGCTGAAACGATGGTCACTGAGAATTGTTGGTAAATCACACCAGAAGAACCGGGGAAAAAGGCCATCGGTAAAAACACTGCGCTTAATACCAATCCAATCCCGATCAGCGCGCCAGAAATCTGATTCATGGACTTGCGGGTCGCTTCGGGTGCGGAAAGTCCCTCTTCATGCATCACTCTTTCAACGTTCTCGACCACAACAATAGCATCATCCACCAATAAACCGATGGCCAACACCATCGCAAACATGGTCAAGGTATTAATTGAATAACCAAACAGTGATAAGACACCAAAAGTCCCTAATAACACCACAGGCACGGCAATGGTCGGAATTAAGGTCGCCCTAAAATTACCCAGAAAAATAAACATCACCACAAACACTAACAAAATCGCTTCAATCAAGGTTTGAATGACCGATTCAATCGAGGCTCTTACAAAAGGCGTGCTGTCATAAGCTATGACATAGTCCATTCCCTGCGGGAAAAAAACCTTAAGTTCATCCAGTTTAGCTAACACATTTTCTTGGGTATCTAAAGCATTTGCACCGCTGGATAACTTGACCGCTAAACCCGCAACCGGTACACCTTTATAACGTGCCATTTTGGTATAACTTTCCGCACCTAATTCAACCCGTGCAACATCACTGATTCGAACTGCTGCCCCCTGCTCATCTGCACGAATCAAAATATGAGCAAATTCTTCAGGCGTTTTTAAACGACCCTGCAAATTAATCGTCGCATTAATGGGCTGTCCCGCTACCGCGGGCACTTCACCTAATTGACCCGCGGTCACCACAGCATTATTGGCTTGTAGCGCTTTCACCACATCTACCGAGGTGAGATTGTATTTAATTAATTTAGGCAGATCCAACCAAACACGCATGGCATATTGTGAAGAGAACAAAGTGATATCCCCCACACCATCGACTCGACTTAATGGATCCGCAATATTGGTGGCAATATAGTCCCCCAAATCAATCGCCGTTTGGCTATTGTCTTTAGAGATAAAGCCGACCACCATCAGGAAGTTTCTAACCGCCTTATTGACCTGAATCCCTTGACGTTGTACTTCTGGAGGTAAAGCCGCAGTCGCGAGCTGTAACTTATTTTGTACTTGCGTCTGAGCATAATCTGGATCAATATCATTATTAAATGTCAGAGTAATGGTTGCCGTACCCGTCGATTCACTTGCCGACTTCATATACAAAAGACCATCTAATCCTTTCATCTTATTTTCGATGACTTGCGTAACCGACTCTTCAATGGTTTTGGCAGAAGCGCCTGGATAGGTTGCAATAACGGAAATAGAGGGTGGTGCGATACTTGGATATTGCGATATAGGCAGGCTAAATAATGAGATACTGCCTGCCAACATAATGAGCAGTGCAATGACCCATGCAAATACAGGCCGATTAACAAAAAAGGTCGCGAAGGTGGCGCGAGAAGGAGATGAACTCACTTTCATGAGTGTGCTCCTTTTAACGCTTCTGCACCGTTAGCATTAGCTTTGGCTGGCACAACTTCAATATCAGCTTTTGAGCCAGGACGAACATACTGTAACCCTTTCGTAATCACTTGATCTCCAGCATTCAATCCACCGGTAATGACCCATTGACCTTCAAAAAGGCCTGATTCAACGACGGGTTTTACGCCGACTATATGATCCGCACTCAGCACCATGACCATAGCTCCGCCCTTGGCATTACGAAACAGAGCCGTAGAGGGCATTAAAAACACTTGATTTCGGTTGCCTAAAACCAACTGCCCTCTGATGAATGCCCCTGGGAGTAAACTAAAGTCAGGATTCGAAAAAACCGCTCTTAACACGACACTATCGGTTTCTCTATTCACCGTAAACTCAGAAAACTTAACAGAACCTTGATGGGGATATTGCGACCCATCATCCAAGGTGACATCGACTTTCAGCGGCACGTCTGACTGCGACATGGCCTGTTGCAGTGACATCATGTTATTCGCTGGCAAAGCAAAATCTACATACATTGGATCCATCGTTTGTACAATTGCAAGAGGGTTAGTTTGACTTTCAGTGACCAATGCCCCCCGTGTTACCAATGAGCGACTAATTTTTCCAGCAATCGGCGAATCGATAACGGTACGGTCAAGTCTAATTTTGGCAAATTCTAATGCTGCTTGGGTGGCAATGACGTTTGCCCTAGCTTCAGTTTCAGCGGCAATCGAATTATCAAGATCTTGCGCACTGATTGCATTAATTTTAACAACCTGTTTATTACGTTTACTGGTTAACTTTGCATTCTTTAACACAGATTGAGCTCGTTTAACTTCTGCCAACGCACTCTCATATTCTGCTTGATAAGAAGCCGGATCAATTTGATACAAAGATTCACCTGCTTTCACCCACCCTCCCTCAGTAAAGAGTCTCTGCTGAATAATACCTGTGACCTGTGGTCTAATTTCAGCGACCAAACTGGCTTCTATACGACCCGTCAAATTAACGACATTAGGAATGGATTGAGGTTGAGCGATGCTCACAGCGACTTTAGGCAGGGGTCTCGCGGAAGGCGCACCTTCTTGTTGTGTCTTATCGCAAGCAGACAACATCAATAATACAGCGATAAAACTGAACCCTTTTAGCAAAAACTGTATTTGGAAACCACGCAGGTTCATAATCGACCCTTTTAAATGTAAATGAAATCTAGCTTCCTAGAAAGCTATCTAAAACATTATTCTATCGAAAAACTATCTTTCTTGAAAGCTTTTTTATACAATATTTTGTACAAACAACTCAGAGCCTTAATGCATGACAATAAATAGCCTTAAAGACCGCTGCCCTCTTTGTAATGATGCGCCAGAAATGCACGCTTTTATACTTAATTTATTTTTAACGCATAAACGCATTATGCAATACTCAGAAAAAATATTTGCAGCACATGGCTTTACTACACTTGAATTTGATACTCTCGCCACCCTTTTAAGGGTCGCCGATAATGGTCTCATGAAACCTTCTGAGATTTATAAAAATTTAATTGTTTCTTCTGGTGGTATCACTAAGGTACTAAAAAAATTTGAAGAGTTGAAGCTTATCATTCGAATTCCGGATCCAGATGACAAACGCAGCCATTGGGTTGAAATTACGCCTAAAGGTGAAGCCATTGGTTTAGAAATCCTAAAAGAG
>Ga0314774_1001073_pt1 | contig 18740 bp, 18 predicted proteins | sample MetaGCBIA2018_FD_204515 | JGI IMG/M metagenome (GOLD analysis project Ga0314774, IMG submission 204515) | Cryopeg brine microbial communities from Beaufort Sea near Barrow, Alaska, United States - CBIA 2018 | ecosystem: Environmental > Aquatic > Marine > Coastal | place: USA: Alaska | collected...
GTTGTATTATTATACTGTTCCATAGCGAGAGCACCTTTCTGTAAATAATGGTTTGTGGTGAATTCATTATAATACAGTAGCTTCCGCTATGGAATATTATTGTTTCAACTTCATTTTACAATTAAGCATTAATATTCATTTCACTTAATTCTAATAAATATAATTTAATAGCAATATAATTACATATTCTATAAGAGTACTTGCAACTACTGTAAATATAATTGAACAAATAAAGATCATTATCAAATTGATGATCATAATATTGATATATGAACGCTTCTATAACAACGCTCCCTTACATTAAATTAATTCTTCTATTATTGCAATAAGATTTTTGTATCTCTATCTGATAAGGTTTTATCTTTTTGATTAGATTTTAAACTAATGGCATATGTTTGACGTTCCTAAGTTAGGTCGGAGTAACTCTAAAGTCTAGCAGCTCCAAAACAATTCGTTTCGGTCTGCTAGACTTTAGATGACCTGAAACTTATAATTAATAACAACAAAAAAGAGACAGGTATAATACCTGTCTCTTTTTATTAAAATATATCGACTATGTTATTTTTAATTGCATACACGGCTGCTTGTGTACGATCCGATACTTCAATCTTCTTAAAAATATTAGACACATGGTTCTTAACTGTTTTTTCACTGATGCATAATTGATCAGCAATCTCTTTATTCAAAAGACCCTGTGTAATTAATTTAAGAACTTCAATTTCTCTTTTAGTTAATTTACTATGTTTAACTTGATTGTCCAGTTCGCCATTTATCTTTTTAAATAACAATGATGCCATATTAGGTTGGATATAAGATTCTCCATTATAAATTGATCGAATTGCTTTAATCAAAACATCAGATTCAGAATCTTTAAGTACATATCCATTTACACCAATTTCTACTGCTCTATACAAGTATTCGATTTCATTATGGATTGTTAATATCAATACATTAACTTCTAAATTCATTTCATTTAATTTTTCCAAAACTTCAAGACCGTTCATTATCGGCATATTAATATCCAACAAGACTACATCCGGATTGAATTCTTGTATTTTATCAATAGCTTCTTGACCATTACCAGCTTGTGCTATTACCTCAATGTCATCTTCCAGTTCAATTAATTGTTTAAGCCCTTCTCGTACCATTGAATGATCATCTGCTATTAAAATTCGTATTTTGTTCATTTCAAACCTCCTAATTATTCTCCTCAATTTGTTCAATGGGTAAACTTATATGAATGACAGTACCCTTATCAATTTCTGACATTATCACAAATTTACCAAGTAACAGGTTTACTCTTTCTTTCATCATCGGTAAACCAAAACCCTTGTCCTCTTTAAGACTTGATTGAATATTATTCGTATCAAATCCAATGCCGTTATCTTGTATTGTAACGTCTATGTTAGTTTTATTAAAAGTAATTTCTAAAATAACCTGATCAGCTTTGGCATACTTCTGAATATTGTTCAAAGCTTCTTGAGCAATTCTAAAAACCGTTAATGAAATTATTTCAGATACATTTTCCTTTTTCTGTTTGTTATTATATTTAATTTTAAGTTCAATGGAAAAATCATTCTTATCCTCAACTCTGTCAATGTACCGTTCTAAAGTTGGTATCAATCCCAGATCATCTATCGACATTGGTCTAAGATTATAAATAAGACGTCTCGTATCATCTATTGTACCTCTAATTAGAATTTTCAGTGTTTGCAACTCTAATTTAGCTCTATCAATGTCTTTATCCAATAATTTCAGACACAATTCTGATTTAAGTATCAAATTACTTAAACTTTGAGCCGGTCCGTCATGCATATCTCTTGCAATTCGATGTCGTTCTTCTTCTTGTGCTTGAATTACACGTAAGCCCCAAATTTCTTTGTTCTGAATGTCTCCAATTTTTTTTGTAATCTGTTTCAGATTCCCAGTCAAAACTCCATATGCAATTTCAAAATCATTTGATAACTTATCTGCTTTTTCTGCAATCTTCCGTACTGATTTGAGATGTATTTCAAGTTCATTACGGCGTTTAATGATATTCATCTCGCGTTCTTTTTCTACTGCTAATTGAACTCTTAAAGCATCAGTTTTTTCATATATTTCTTTCATATCAGACTCAGTATATTGATCATAATTTTTATTCACAACAATTAAACGTGATTTACTTATTCGATAGTCTTTGTCAAGCTTCTCAACACGGTCGATTAAATCACTTGCCTCTATACGAAGTCGCAAAAACTCGTCTTCCAATTCTTGATATTCTTTTTTAGCGAAATGGCTAATTTCTTTTATCTCATTATTGCTAGTTTCTATCGATCCAATAGTCGTTCCAATAATAAGATCAAGCCTTTTATTCTCTTTATTATACATAAATAACTCCAAAACTTTTTTAATGAATATATTCCATTATAGCATTAAATACCTATAGACTACAAGTCAATATTATTAGTCTTACTAGCACATATTTCTCTGTTTTTTTATCCTTTTATAATTATATTGTGTTTTATGTGAATTTGGGTCATAATATAGTAGAAGTTGTGTATTACTTATTAGAAAGGAATCTACTATGAAGAAAAATAATTGGCTAATGCCAATAGTTGTTGCTGGCTTGGCAATACATACGTTTAACAATAAGCTATTTAATGTATCTAAAGAAAAACTCAGGAAAAGAGAACTTACGCAAAAAGTCTATAATTGGAAATTTGGTACTATTAGTTACAAAAAATATGGTGCTGGTGATCCTATTTTATTAATACATGATACTTTTTCAGGTTCATCATCTGTTGAGTTTGATCGATTGACTCATCAACTATCCAAAAAATATGAAGTTTTCTGTTTGGATTTATTGGGTTACGGTTTTTCAGAAAGAGCTACTATAACCTATACAGCATATTTATACGTTCAATTAGTGAACGATTTTATCAATGAAATTATTGCAAAAGACAATGTTTCAGTCATCACTTCAGGTAACAGTCATATATTTGCGTTAATGTGTTCACAACAAGAAAACTATCTTATTAAAAAACTGATTATGATAAATCCTGGTGATCTAAGATTGATTTCTATGAATCCAACCAAAAGAGATCATGCACTTAAATATTTATTAGAGCTTCCTTTTATTGGAACTACGTTGTACAACTTAATTCATTGTCGAAGTAACTTCAATAATCTTTTTAGTAAATCTAAAAACTCAAATATGATGAGTTTTTATGTTGACCAATTTTATCATAATGCTCATTTTGAAAACTCAAATGCTAGATATCCATTTGCATCCTATGTTACAAACTATCTAAACTTAGATATTCGTGAAATACTTAAAGAATCTAACATGAGCTTATATATAATAAGTGGCGAGAGTAGAGACTTTGATTATAGAATTGTACATAAACAATATACAGATTACAATCCTTCAATTGAATGCGAAGTTATCAAAAAGGCATCTGATTTCCCACATTTAGAAAATCCTTTTGCTACATATGATATACTTCAATTATTTTTGCAAGATTAACTTATCAATTAGAAGATATAAAACGACAACTTTAGTTAATTTCGATACTTATAAGAATAAATAAAGTCATAACAATACAATGACAAAAGGTTGTATTACATGCAGTGGCATTCTGGCTGCCTACATATGTTAGTATATGTTAGGCAACTGGAATACCAATAGCATGTAATGCAACCTTTTCTAGTTAATGTCTGCATATAGTTACTGCTTGCATATGGTTAATGTCTGCACATAGTTACTGTTTGCATTTAGTTACTGTCTGCACATAGTTACTGTCTGCATTTAGTTACGATACTTTCTTGAGTTATATACATACTCCGATGCAGAATGTTCGATTCTAAATAATCATCTCCATAAGCTACGAAACCTATACCTTCATAAAACTTGATTACAGATAATTGGGCATGTACTTCCACTCGTTTTTCACCTTGTCTAAAACATTGATCTACAAGTTTCCGAACAACTAAATCGCCATATTGTTTACCTCTATATTCTTTAAGAACAGCAATTCTGCCTATCAAAGGAATATTATTTACGTATATGATTCTACCGGTTGCAACTGCGATATCATCTTCGTATACTAAAACATGTGAACAATCTCTATCATATTCGTCTCTTTCAATCGATTCATATACACCTTGTTCTTCAATGAATACTTTTTTTCGAATATCATATTGTTGAGTAAGTCCATTCGAACCATGAACTATTTCTGCATATATCATTTGTCACCTCTCTATTGGGATATCAATTGTAATTACATATTTATCATTATCTTCTCTAATTACATATTTAGCTTCTAGTCCAGCACTATTTATCGAATCTACTGCTTGTTTAATTGTATTTGTAAATAGTCTTATATCTTTAACATAAGTTTTTATTTGGTTTTTGTTCTTATTCTTTTTTTCTTTAATAACAAATCCACTAATGAATTTTTCTACCAATAATTCGCTTTCTTTCACATTAAGACTATCTTTGATTACTAAACGTACTATCTCTAATTGTTGATTTTCATCACCTATTCTAAGAAGAGCTCGTCCATGTCTTTCTGATAAATTACCGTTAATAATTAGATTCAGAACTTCTTCTGATAACCCTAGCAGACGAATTTTGTTAGCTATTGCCGATTGACTTTTACCTACCACCGATACTAACTCCATTTGAGTCATGCTATATTCATCCATCAATCTTTTAAATCCACGTGCAACTTCAATAAAATGCAAGTCATCCCGTTGTATGTTCTCAATCATAGCTATGATGGCACTATCTTTCGAATTGAACTCTTTAATTATCGCTGGTATCATTTTGTTGCCGAGTAATTCAAATGCTCTTAATCGCCTTTCACCGGCCACTACTTCATATTTTTGATTTTCATTTATTCGAACTGCTATTGGCTGTAATAATCCATGTTGCCCAATAGATTCAGCCAATTCAAGTAAACTATCATCATTAAATATGTGACGTGGTTGATGAGGATTCGCAATAATGTCACTAATAAGTATATCACTAATCTTTTCTTGACTCATATTTACCTCCTAATATTTTTTTTAGTATAACACAAATTAAAAAGCTTGAAAATAGAGGACTATTTTCAAGCTTTATTTCCCGGGAAATATATTATATTATATTAATGGTTCCTTTTGAGGTTTTCCAGCTTTTCTAGGGTACTTATTTGGTGTCATACTAATTTTTTTAATGTTTACAAATCGTCTTGTAACTTTGTCTGCAATTAGTTCAATTTCAGTGATTTCTTCTATTTCACCACCAAGAATTTGAATAGCATTTTTACTGTTTTCAATCTCTTGATCTGTATCCACCGACTTATAAGCAATAAAGTTTCCACCCACTTTTACAAAAGGAAGACAATATTCACTTAATATATTGAGTTGGCTAACCGCTCTTGAAACACATAAATCATAATCTTCTCTGTATTCTTCCTTTTTACCAAAATCTTCAGCTCTTCCATGAATTAACTCGATTTTGTCTAATTCCAATTCTTCACAAACCTCATCTAAAAAATTGATTCTTTTGTTTAGTGAATCCAGCAAGCTCATAGCCAAGTGAGGAAATATAATTTTCAAGGGAATTCCAGGAAGACCAGCACCCGTACCAATATCAATAACTGATTCGACTTCATTTAAGTTGAACCTTTGATAAATAAGAACACTATCATAAATATGTTTATTGGCGAATTCTATTTCATCCGTTATAGCTGTCAAATTCATGATTTTATTCCATTCAACAAGCATATTGTAATATTTATATATTTGACTATATTGTTTTTCAGATATTGTTATGTTTATGCTTTTTAGCTGTGGTTCCAATTGATTTTTAATAATATCAAAACTATTCATCGTTAACCTTCTTCTCGTCAAGACGACGTTGTTGTCTATATTGTTCAATAAAAACTAATAACACGGATATATCTGCTGGTGAAACTCCTGAAATCCGACTCGCTTGCCCCACTGATAACGGACGAATCTTTTCAAGTTTCTGTTTGGCTTCATTACGTAAACTTTTTATATTAGCATAGATGATATGTTCTGGAATCAGTTTTCTTTCAAGCTTTTCAAATTGTTTAACTTGTTGCATTTGCCTTTTAATGTAACCTTCAAATTTAATTTGAATTTCAACTTGTTCAACAATATCTTCCGACAATGATTTACGATCAATATCAATTGAAGCTATTGCATTATATCCTATCTCTGGCCTTTTAATTAATTCTTTGAGAGTTATACCTGATCGTAATGGTGTAGAGTTCAATTCTTTTATTAAGGTTTGCACTTTTTCTGATGTTCCTACACTCACTTTATCAAGTCTATTTATTTCATCTTCAATAGCTTGACGTTTATATTTGAAATATTCATATCGTTTTTCACTTATTAGTCCAACTTTATAACCTTTTTCAGTCAATCTAAGATCTGCATTATCTTGTCGGAGCAACAAACGATATTCAGCTCTTGATGTCATCATACGATAAGGTTCATTTGTACCTTTTGTCACCAAGTCATCAATCAGAACTCCAATATAACCTTCTGAACGCTCAATAATAATCGAATCCTCATTTTTAATTTTCAAAGCAGCATTCATACCTGCAATCAAACCTTGTGCAGCAGCTTCTTCATAACCTGAACTGCCATTGAATTGACCTGCACTGTACAAACCACTGATTGCCTTGAACTCAAGCGTTTGTTTTAATTGTAATGGATTTATACAATCATATTCAATTGCATAAGCGGTTCTCGTTATTTCGCAATTTTCTAAACCAGCTATAGAACGATAAACTTCTTTTTGTACATCTTCAGGAAGTGATGAGGACATCCCTTGTACATACATCTCATTCGTATCTTCTCCTTCTGGCTCTAAGAATAATTGGTGTCTTTCTTTATCATGAAAACGAACAACTTTATCTTCTATTGAAGGACAGTATCTTGGACCGGCACCCTCAATATCACCGCCATAAAGTGGCGATCTGTGAAGATTAGCATCCACTATATCATGAGTACCTTTATTCGTGTAAGTCAACCAACAAGATATTTGTTCCCTGGTAATATCTTCTTCCTTATTCGTAAAAGAAAATGGCACGATTTTTTCATCGCCTTTTTGCTCTTCCATAAGATCAAAATTGAGGCTTCTTTTATCAACACGAGCAGGGGTCCCTGTTTTGAAACGATACAATTCAATACCTGCATCTAACAGGGATTGAGATAAGTTATTAGCTGCTTGTAGACCATTAGGACCACTATTCACCCTTACCTCACCATATATGCACCTAGCTTTTAAATATGTACCTGTAGCAATAATGACAGCTTTTGCATAGTAAATGGAACCTGATAAAATCTTTACACCTATAATTGTCCCATTTTCAACAATTATTTCAGTAACTTCATTTTGTCTAATGCGTAAATTATCTTGATTTTCTAAAGTTTTTTTCATTTCTTTTGAATATTTATTCTTATCCGCTTGAGCTCTTAGCGAATGAACAGCCGGACCTTTTCCTGTGTTTAGCATACGTGATTGAATAAATGTTTTATCGATATTAATACCCATTTGTCCACCAAGTGCATCAAGTTCACGAACTAGATGTCCTTTAGATGTCCCGCCAATGCTTGGATTACAAGGCATCATTCCGATACTATCCAAATTAACAGCAAAAACAATTGTTTTGAGTCCTAATCTAGCACTTGCGAGTCCTGCTTCACATCCAGCATGACCACCACCTATGACTACTACATCTACAGTATCTTCTATATAACTCATAATTGCTCCTTATTTTCCTAAACAGAACTGACTGAATATCTTTTTGATAACGTCGTCAGTAACATGATCACCGGTTATTTCACTCAAGTGTTCATAACTACTGTGTAAATCAATTGCCCAACAATCTTCCGGCATCCCCATGTTTATTGATTCAACTACTAACATTGCACTTTCAAATGCTCTTTCAAGTGATTGTTTATGTCTTATATTATGAATGACTGTTTCATTTTCTATTTGAACACTACCTTGCATAAACATTTTTTTGATTGAATCTTCTATTCTATCTAATCCTTCAAATTGTGTAGCAGATGTTTCTATAATAATCATATCTCTTAAGTGTTCTTTAAGATGTTCTTTTTTAACTTGTATTTCAAGATCGCTCTTATTCATAAGAATAATGACCTTTTGATTACGAATCAAATCCATTATTTCATCATCTTCTTGGGTTAACGGTTCTGAAGAATCAACAACAAATAAAACCAAATCAGCATCTTCAATATGAGCTTTTGACCTATCCACTCCAAGTTTTTCTATTACATCTTCTGTCAACCTGATACCTGCTGTATCAATTAGCTTAAGAGGTATTCCATGAACATTCATGTATTCTTCTAATGAATCCCTTGTTGTTCCCGGTATATTGGTGACAATTGCTCTTTGTTCTTTCAGTAAAGCATTAAGAAGAGAGGACTTACCTACATTGGGACGTCCTATTATAACGGTTTTTATTCCCTCTCTTATGATTTTACCATTATCATAACTATTGATCAGTTTAGTGAGTCGTTCACTCATACCAACTAAATTTTCTTTAATTGTAGAAAAAGCTAGTTCTCCTACATCATATTCCGGATAATCTATAGATGCTTCAATGTGGGCAAGAATATCAAGCACTTGTTTCTTTAGATCTTCAATTTCATTCTTAATATTACCACTTAATTGATTTACTGAAGCATTTAGTGCTAATTCTGTTTTAGAGTGGATGATATCCATGACTGCCTCGGCTTGAGACAAATCAATTCTTCCATTTAAAAAAGCACGTTTCGTAAACTCACCTGGTTCTGCAATTCTAGCTCCATTTCTAAGTACTAATGATAAGATGCTCTGCATTACAACTAAACCGCCATGAGCATTAATCTCAATGACATCTTCTTTGGTGTATGTATTTGGCGCTAGCATATAAGAAACTAAAACTTCATCGAGTGTTCGATTGAACTTTGTATCTATAATGTGACCATAATGAAGAGTGTGACTAATAATCTTATTGTCTTCAATCTCTCTCTTAGGTACGAATATTTTTTTAATGATATTTAAGGATTCATCTCCACTTATACGAATGATTCCGATACCTGCAGATGCTAAAGGTGTTGAAATTGCAACGATTGTATCATTTAACATTTTACAGCTCCTATCTATTATTTCTAAGAACAAAGAGGATGTTTCACATCTTCGGTTTCTGCGAAGCGAAATTGTTCCAGATGTCTGACTAGGTTGTATAGGCGATCATCAACCTACGGTTGCGACCCGCCGGAAAGTCCTATGGAGGAATTTCCTAGTAAACAACTAAAGCCCAAACATATAGTTTGGGCTCGTAAGTAATTTAGTTTTTCTTATTAGGCATAATTACAACTTTACGGTAAGGCTCTTCACCTTCACTATGTGTTGATACAAATTTGTTGTTTTGTAAAGTTGAATGAATAATTCTACGTTCATAAGGATTCATTGGTTCTAATGTAAATTTCTTACTCGTTTTCTTGACCTTATTCGCCAAGTTTACAGCCAATGATTCTAATGTCTTCTTACGTCTTTCCCTATATTCTTCCGTATCTAATTTAATACGTACATAATGATCAGACTCTTTGTTTACTACTAAACTAACCAAGTATTGTAATGAATCAAGTGTCTGGCCACGTTTACCGATAAGAACGCCCATGTTTTCTCCACTTAAATCGATATTCATATTCTTCTTTTCATCGATTTTAACATCAATTTTAACTACTAGATTCATTTCTCTAAATACATTAGTTAAAAAGCTCATAGCTACATCTTCTAAACATGTTTTCTTACTTACTTTAACTTTAGCTTGTCTATTGCTAAATAAGCTAAAAAATCCTGTTGGCCCTTTATCAATGACCTCAATTTCGACCTCATCACTAGTTGCACCCAATTCGATCAGTGCTTCAGTAATGGCGTCTTCAACAGTCCTACCTGTTTTTTCTACCATATTCATCAAACAATTCCTCCGTCTATTTCTTTTTCTTTTTATCTAGCTCATTATGAATGTGTTTATTGATAACAAGTTGTTGACCTAATTGGAAGACACTACCTGCTAACCAATATAAACCTAAACCTGCTGGTAAAGTTGTTGCAAAGAAACCTGATACTAAAGGCATCGTATACATCATAGTCTGGTTTGTCTGATTTTGTGCACCACCACTTGAACTCATTGACGTTTTAGTTACTGCAAATTGAACGACAACATTTAATAACGGTATTAGTACTCCTAGAGTTAATAAATCAGGTTTATCAGCTAAGTTTATTCCAAACATTTCATATATTTCATTCAATTCTACAACTACAGTAGATACGGAACCTTGAATTGTAGGAAACAAATCATAAAATGCTGTCCATGTACTTGATTGAAACTTGTAAAACAAATCAATTAGTTTTTCGGGAATTGTTGCATCATACTTACTAATTGATAGAGCTGTTTTGAAGTCATCCATATTTCTAATGATCTCTAACTTATCTGCATAACCATCAACGTTAGTAACATAAGTAACTATTTGCGTATATTTATCTCCTATATTACCGATATATGCTGGAATATTTCGTAGAACTGCAAATAACGAGAAAATAATTGGCATTTGTATAACAAGTGGTAGACATCCACCAAAAGGACTTACACCATGTTCTTGATATAATGCAGTCATTTCAGCTTGCATCTTCTTCTGTGATTCCGGATCCTTCTTGCTCTTATACTTATCTTGTATTTTCTTAATTTCGGGTTGGATCACTTGCATTTCTTTCATCGATTTTTGTTGTTTAAAAGCAAGCGGTAACATTAATAACTTGGTAATCAGTGTAAATATAATAATACTTAATCCGAGTGAATAAACACCAAAATTGTCACCAAAGAAATTGTAGATACTATCCATTAGAAACCCAAAAAACCTAGCTAAATCACCAATTATTGGGAATGTTGATTGTGTAATAAAAAATAAACTATGCGAAAACATTACTTTTCCTCCTTAGTAGGTACAGGATCAAATCCACCTTTTGAAAATGGGTGGCATCTTAAAACCCTTTTTAGTGATAAATAACCGCCTTTAAAAAATCCATAACGTTCTAATGCTTCCAAAGCATAAGAACTACACGTTGGTGTATAAATACATGACGGTTGTTTTAAAGGAGAAATGAACTTACGATAGAATTTTACTAACAATATTAGTACATTTCGTAAACCGTTTTTTAATATATTTTTATAAAACCATCTCATAAAATCACTTCGTCCCTAATTATCTAATGGGATACATCCATACTATTATAACTGATAAACCATATTTTAACAATCACGAACCCCATTAAAATACTATTAATTTTTTATAACATTTTAATCATTAATTATAATAAATAAAAGCCTTCTCAGCTATTAAAAAAAAATTATCAACCAAGACTAATCTAAGTTAATAATAATTTATATAGTTAGATATAAACAAACATCTATTTATTTAAAATTTTATGTAATCTTAGCAAATGTATGAACGCACTACATATTTCTTTATATCGTTTATCTTTAGCATTAGCTCTACCAATAACAACAATATCATAATTATTATTAATGAGATGTTTATTCAATCTATAACTTTCACGAACAAATCTTGAAAACCCATGACGAACAACACTATTGCCAACTTTTTTACTGACAGATATTCCCAGCCTACAATGATCCAGGTTATTTTCTTTAATGTACATAATCAATAAACGATTAGCATAAGAAACACGGTTATTGTATACTTTCTGAAATTCTCTTGTTTTTTTGATTGATACGATTTGCTTCATTAAAAACACTTTCTTTAAATCGATTTGACTAAAATTCTAGAAAATTGTCTTATATTCTAGAAAAGGTGATCTCTGAAACTTAACTCAAATAATCCCTTTCTAGAATAAAAGACCACATAAATGCGGCCTAAGCTGACAATGCTTTTCTACCTTTAGCTCTTCTTCTTGCTAATACTTTTCTTCCACCTGTAGAACTCATTCTCTTTCTAAAACCATGTTCTCTACTTCTTTGTCTCTTCTTTGGTTGGAACGTTCTTTTCATGCTGGCACCTCCTTCAGATCTATATGAATTCATTATTATTCGAAGCTAATTGTAACTATCACTTGTTCTCTGAACACGTAAAAAAGACAGTTGCTCCAAAAAACGCTATTTCCATTATAATAAAATAAACACCATCCGTCAAGAATTAATTTTATTTATTTTATTTTAAATAAGTTATCCACACTAAATAATCTAAAATTACCATAATTGTGGATAAGATGTTTAAAACAAGTTATTAACACCTTATCAATTTACTGTGTATAACTATCCTGATTTTCTCCAAACTTATTAACACCCATTTTAACATATCAGCATCAATTTATCTATAATTCCATCTCTAATTGTTTTAATAAAAATGTTCTTAACAGTGTTTATAACATTTTATTTTGAAAGTTATCAACACTGTTAACATTTTATTTTATTTTTTATAAACACTTTTAATCCACAGATATAAAATTAAGCTGTTGAAAACACTCAATTATTAAGGTATTATAGAGATTATATTATAGGTTTAATGTGGCCGAACTGGACAAGCAAATCTACAAGGGGGTTATCTTTTTGTCGCAAGATATATTACAACAGTGGGACAAGGTACAAGATTTATTACAATATGAATCTGACATATCTAAAGTTTCCTATATAGCATTCCTTAAAAATTTAATACCGCTTCGAGTTGAAGATGATATTATTGTCATTCAAGCCGAAGACAAAATAGTTATAGATATAATAGAAAAGAAATATCTAAAATCTATTCTAATAGCTATCAATGAAGTGTTAGGAGAAACATTTGAAATTCGTTTTGTTCTGGCGGATGATATAGAAACACTTAAATCATCAAAAATCGCTGCGAACAGAAAAGCTGATCAATACGCTGATCAAGGAGAAAGTAATCTAAACTCACGTTATACATTTGAAGCTTTTGTTGTTGGAAATAACAACAAATTCGCAAATGCTGCAGCGCTTGCCGTTGCTGAAGCACCAGCTGAAGCTTACAATCCACTTTTTATATATGGTGGTGTAGGACTTGGTAAAACTCACTTAATGCATTCTATCGCTCACTTTATATTAAGAGAGAACAAAGACGCTAAAGTCTTATATGTCTCAAGTGAAAAATTCACGAATGAACTCATCAATTCAATTCGTGGAGATAAGAATGAGGCTTTTCGTCAAAAATATAGGAGCATCGATGTTTTATTAGTTGATGATATTCAGTTTATTGCTGGTAAAGAAAGAACACAAGAAGAATTCTTTCATACTTTTAATACTTTATATGAAGCAAAAAAACAAATCATCATCTCATCAGACCGTCCACCTAAAGAAATAGAAACCTTAGAAGAACGTCTAAGGTCAAGGTTTGAGTGGGGTTTGATTGCTGATATTCAAGCACCGGATTTTGAAACACGAATGGCTATACTCAAAAACAAAGCAGAACTTGAAGATTTAGATCTTGAAGATGAAGTATTAGCATACGTAGCAACACATATTAAATCCAATATTCGTGAATTGGAAGGAGCCGTCAATAAAATAGTAGCTTTTTCTAGATTGGTTCATTATGGTAACACTAAAATTACTAAGACGATTGCTGAGGATGCTCTTAAAGACTTAATTGCTCCTCAAGAAGATAATATTGTAACGCCATTACTCATTTTGGAAGTAGTTTCTGAACATTACAATATAACTGTATCTGATCTAGTAAGTAAAAAGAGACCACGCGATATTGCTTACCCTAGACAAATTATTATGTATTTATGTCGAAAGCTTACCGATGCATCACTACCAAAGATTGGTGAATTACTTGGGAAGCGTGATCATACAACTGTTTTACATGGCTATGAAAAAATCAATAGAGAACTTAAAACAGATGCTACACTTAGAAATTCGATTGACGTTTTATCAAAGAAGATAACTGGTAAATAGCTGTGTATAACTTTTGTTTTTAGATGTTAGCAGTCTTGTATCCAATGTGGATAAAATTTTCATCATTTTCAAGTTGTTAATAGTTTTTAATAACTTTTTTATCCGCCAACAGCTTTATACGGTTTCACAAAGCCTCTGTTTACTTGACCTAACAACACTTATCAACAAATCCACAATGACCTATTACCTTTATTATTAAAAAATTATTTATTTATATTATTTATTTGCTGAGAGGAGTTATTCACATGCATGTTGTATGTCAAAAAGAAGATTTACTCAATGGAGTTAATACTGTTTTAAAAGCTGTATCAACAAGAACGACTTTATCAATTTTACAATGTATCTTGTTAGATGCTCATGATGAAGAATTTAAAATGATTGGAAACGATTTAGAACTTGGTATTGAAAGCAGCCTAAAATCAACGGTTATAGAACCTGGAAGCATTGCTATCGATGCAAGAATTTTTTCTGAAATTGTTAAAAAGCTACCGAATAGTGACGTTCACATAAAAGTTGATGATCATCAATTAATGACAATTATTTGTGAAAAATCAGAATTCAATATACCGGGACAACCAGGAAATGAATTTATACAGTTGCCACAAATAACCAAAAACAAACCTTTATTAATATCACAGAACGTGTTAAAAGAAATGATTCATCAAACAATATTCTCAATTGCGATTGAAGAAATCAGACCAATACTTACAGGTGAATTGTTTGAAATTAAAGATAATTATCTGAATATTGTGTCAGTGGATGGTTATAGAGTATCCATCAGACAAAAAGAATTGGACCAATCTTTTGATAATATTTCAGTTGTTATACCTGGTAAAACATTATCAGAAATTCAAAAAATATTAGGAAACAATGTAGATACTGAAGTAGCTATATACTTTACTGATAAGCATATTCTTTTTGAAATGAATTCAAGTATTATTGTTTCAAGATTGCTTGAAGGTGATTTCCCTAAATACGATCAGATTTTTTCTTCTGACTACGAAACCTTGATTAAAGTTGATCGTAAAATGATGTTGCAGAGTATTGAAAGAGCTGCTCTTATTGCTAGAGAATCTAAAAAGAGTCCAATAAAATTCCAGATAAGTGGTTCAACACTTGCTATAAGTTCAAATACTGACTTAGGTAAAGTGCATGAAGAAATCGATATCAAACGTGAGGGTAAGGACCTTGAGATAGCATTTAATCCAAGATACTTAATTGATGCTTTAAAAGTTATCGAGAATGAAGAAATTCAATTAACTTTTACATCATCCTTAAACCCTTGTATTATTAAAGATCCAGTCGAAGAAAAGTATAAATATTTAATTTTACCAATAAGATTAAATTAGAAAATGGAGACAAAATGATAGAAATAAAAATTGATACAGAATTTATAAAGTTAGGACAATTATTAAAGATGTCAGGATTAGCTGATTCTGGTTCATATGCTAAAATGTATATTGTCGAAGGTATGGTTAGTGTAAATGGAGAAGTTGATATTCGAAGGGGAAGGAAAGTATATCCAGGGGATATAGTGACTTTTCAAGATAAAGAAGTTAAAGTCAACTAATATTTAGTTGCTAGTTTAGGGGAATGTATGATCATTAGTAAGTTGTCATTAAGTAATTTTAGAAATTATAAGGATTTAAATATTTCCTTTAACTCAACATTGAATATTATTTATGGTGATAATGCTCAAGGTAAAACTAATATTCTAGAAGCGATATATGTTTGTGCGACATCTAAGTCTCATCGTACAAATACATTTCGTGAAATGATTCAGATGGAATCTAAAGAATCACATATTAGTTTGTCGATCAATAAAGATGATAGTGATCATGAAATCGATGTTCACTTAAACTATTCAGGTAAAAAACAATTTGCAATAGATAAATTGCCAATTAAAAAATTAGATGAATTATTGGGTGTGCTTCATGTTATTATGTTTAGCCCGGAAGATTTAAGTCTAATAAAAAGTGGTCCTAGAGAAAGACGGAAATTCATTGATATTGAACTGAGTCAACTGAATAAAATTTATTTTCATTATTTACAACAATATCATCGTTTACTTAAACAAAGAAATGCACTACTTAAAGAATGTCAGAGAAGTCCGTCACACACCAATAGAGAACAACTTGATATATGGGATATTCAGTTCGTTCATTATGGGAAAAAAATAATTGAAGCAAGAGAATTATTTATAACTGATATAAACGAAATATACAAAAAAAGACATTTTGAGATTTCTGGTGGGAAAGAATTAATGGACCTTAAGTATGATAAAGATGTTAATACTCAAAATATTGAAATGAAACTTAAGAATAATCAAGAGAAAGATATTCGTTTTGGGACAACAAGTGTAGGCCCTCATAGAGATGATTTGATTTTTGATCTTAATGGCGTTGATCTTCGAAAGTATGGATCCCAAGGGCAACAAAGAACGGCCGCATTATCTCTAAAGTTATCAGAGATTGATCTAGTCATTGATAGAAATGATGAAAAACCGGTACTATTGCTTGATGATGTTTTATCTGAACTTGATGCAAGTAGACAATTATATTTACTTGACCATTTAGATGGAATTCAAACGTTTATTACGTGTACAGGTATTGAAGATTTTATTAAAAAAGATATGAAAAGTAAAGAATTTTTCAAAGTAAGTGATGGAGAAATTGCATAAAAGAAGACACTAGGCTATAATAGCAGTGATGTCATTCTATATTATTAACTTTATAATCAGTATAAAAAGATAATATTTGAATGAACCTAGGCATTAGGAGGTTACAAATGGGTAAAGATTTAACTTATAATGAAGACCATATACAGATACTAGAAGGTTTAGAAGCGGTGCGTAAAAGACCAGGTATGTATATCGGTAGCACATCTTCACGTGGATTACATCATTTAGTTTATGAAATCGTAGATAACTCAATAGACGAAGCTTTAGCTAATAGATGTAGTAATATTCAAGTTACGATCCACAAGGATAATTCAATCAGCGTTTTAGATGATGGTTTTGGTATTCCTGTCGGTATACATAAGCAAAAAGGAATTCCTGCAGTTACCGTTGTTTTTACAACTTTACATGCAGGCGGAAAGTTCGGTGGTGGAGGTTACAAAGTTTCAGGTGGTCTTCATGGTGTTGGTGCGTCCGTAGTTAATGCACTAAGTGAATACTTAGAGGTAACTGTATACCAAGACAAAAAAAAACATTTTCAACGTTTTGAAAGAGGTAAAGTAGCAACACCTCTTGAAGTCATTGGAAATACTAATAAATCTGGAACGTATGTGCATTTTAAGCCAGACGAACAAATTTTTGAAGAATTGGTTTATGACTTTGACATTATTAAAAATCGTCTTCAAGAAATGGCTTTTTTAACGAAAGGTTTATATATTTCACTTGAAGATAAACGAAAAGGCGAAGAACAAAAACAAGAATTCCACTACGAAGGTGGTATTAATGAATTTGTTGCTTACCGTAATCGTAATAAAGAAAAATCATATCCGGAAATATTTTATTGTGAAGGCGAAAAAGACGATGTTCTTGTCGAAGTTGCATTCCAACACAATGATACTTATGTAGAAAATGTATTTACTTTTGTTAATAATATTAATACTCCTGAAGGAGGAACTCACTTAAGCGGTTTCCGTTCAAGTATTACAAAAACCATAAATGATTATGCTAGAAAGAATAAATTTCTGAGAGATAATGAAATTAATTTAACAGGTGAAGATGTTCGTGAAGGTATTACAGCTGTTGTAAGCATTAAGTTAAGTGATCCTCAATTTGAAGGTCAAACAAAACAAAAGCTTGGTAATAGTGAAGCACGTGGTGCTGTAGAATCCATATTGTCTGAGAATTTGGTATATTTTTTAGAACAAAATCCTTCAGTTGCCAAAATCATTATCAGTAAATCCTTATTAGCTTCTCGTGCGAGAAGTGCTGCAAGGAAAGCTAGAGATTTAACTAGGCGTAAAACAGCATTAGAGAACACTTCATTACCTGGAAAACTGGCTGACTGTTCTGAAAAAGATGCAAGCAAATGTGAAATATACATAGTCGAAGGGGACTCTGCAGGTGGTTCTGCAAAAGGAGCTAGAGATCGTATGACTCAAGCAATTTTGCCACTTCGTGGAAAGATACTGAATGTTGAAAAAGCAAGACTTGATAAGATTCTTGGAAACAAAGAAATTCAAGCAATGATTACAGCATTCGGAGCAGGTATTGCAGAAGATTTCGATATATCCAAATTACGTTATCACAAGATTATAATTATGACAGATGCCGATGTTGACGGAGCGCATATACGTACATTATTACTTACTTTCTTTTATCGTTATATGAATGAATTAGTTGAAAATGGTAATGTATATATTGCACAACCGCCACTATATAAAGTTACTAAAAACAAAAAATCAGAATATGTTTATAATGATAATGAATTATTTCGGCTATTAGATAAAATAGGACGTGAAGGCGCTGCATTACAAAGATATAAAGGTCTTGGTGAAATGGATGCAAATCAATTATGGGATACAACAATGAATCCTGATGATCGTATTCTTTTAAAAGTTGAGCTGGATGATCCATCTGGTGCCGATGAGATATTTACAACTCTTATGGGTGATAAAGTTGAACCACGTCGTGAGTTTATTGAATCTCATGCGAAACATGTTAAGAATTTAGATATTTAGGAACTTAGTGATTAAAGCATTAGATTTTAATAAATTTTGGAGGTA
>Ga0314774_1001074_pt1 | contig 18725 bp, 13 predicted proteins | sample MetaGCBIA2018_FD_204515 | JGI IMG/M metagenome (GOLD analysis project Ga0314774, IMG submission 204515) | Cryopeg brine microbial communities from Beaufort Sea near Barrow, Alaska, United States - CBIA 2018 | ecosystem: Environmental > Aquatic > Marine > Coastal | place: USA: Alaska | collected...
TTATAATATGCGCCGAAATATATCAAAGAAGATCAATAAAATGCCACTTCGTTATTTTGACGATACGAACCACGGTGAAGTACTGTCAAGAGTAACAAATGATATTGATACAGTAAGTCAAACATTAAACCAATCCTTATCTCAAATCATTACATCCTTCACTACAGTTGTTGGGGTACTTGTGATGATGTTAAGCATTAGTTTTTATATGACACTGATTGCATTATTTATTATTCCGGTATCTATGTTCATCGTAATTATGATTGTTAAACGTTCACAAAAATATTTTAAAGAGCAACAAAAACTACTTGGAAATGTAAATGGTCATATTGAAGAAATGTATAGTGGCCATGTTGTTGTTAAAACCTTTAATGGAGAAGCTAAAAGTGCTGAAACATTTGAAGGACTTAACAAACAACTATATGAAACAGCTTGGAAATCTCAGTTTTTATCAGGATTAATGATGCCTGTCATGACGATTGTCGGTAATGTGGGTTATGTTGCAGTTTGTGTTCTTGGAGGTGCGCTTGCGGCGAAGAGAACAATTGAAGTTGGTGATATTCAAGCATTCGTTCAATATGTAAGAAACTTTACAATGCCGATTTCACAACTTGCTAATGTGTCCAATGTGCTTCAACAAACAGCAGCAGCGGCAGAACGAGTTTTTGAATTCTTAGACGAAAGTGAAGAGATTAAAGAAACTGTTAATGTCAGTAAAATGGCAAATGTAGTTGGGGATGTTTCTTTTAGAAATGTACATTTTGGTTACAAACCAGAGACTATTATCATAAATGACTTCTCGGTTGAAGTTAAACAAGGTCAAAAAGTAGCAATCGTTGGGCCGACGGGTGCGGGTAAAACAACCATGGTTAAACTATTAATGCGTTTTTATGATGTGAATGATGGTTCGATACTTGTTGATAATACGGATATTAGAAATTACTCGAGAGAAGACCTTAGAAATCATTTTGGTATGGTTTTGCAAGACACCTGGTTATATAATGGATCTATAATGGAAAACATCCGTTATGGGAGACTTGAGGCGACGGATGAAGAAGTCGTTACTGCTGCAAAAGCTGCACATGTAGATAGCTTTGTACATATGTTACCTGACGGTTATGATATGATTTTAAATGAAGATGCATCCAATGTATCTCAAGGTCAAAAACAATTGATAACCATTGCTAGAGCAATTCTGTCAGAACCTAAGATACTCATACTAGATGAAGCAACAAGTTCGGTTGATACACGAACCGAAGTACAGATTCAAAAAGCGATGAATTATCTAATGGCTGATTGCACAAGTTTTATTATTGCTCATAGATTATCAACAATTCGTGATGCGGATTTAATTCTTGTTATGAATGATGGAGACATTGTGGAACAAGGTCATCATATGGAATTACTTGCTAAAGACGGCTTTTATGCAAACCTCTATAACAGTCAGTTCGATGTAACGCCTGTTAGCTGAGCAATTAAAGGAGAAAAATGGAATCAAGCAAAGAAGATAAACTTAAGAAGCTCATAGAAGATAAAAAGAACAAAAATGCTCCTCATAAGAATAAAAAAGGTGCTGAGTATGGCACGATAGGGAATCAACATAAGGCATTTAAGAATAAGAAAACGGGTGGATTATTCGATAAATAATCATAATGCCTATTTGAATGAAAAAAATCTTATTTAACGAAGGAGACATTATGAATATCATAGAAGCTTATAACGATGCTCAATATAAAGTGGCAGGTCACGGTTCAACGACTACAAATCTGTTGGTCGAAGCAATGATGGAAAAAGGAATGAACCTTGAAAAAGATGTTTATGGTACAGGTCCAATCATTAACGATTTTGAAGCTAAGATAGCACAGGTTCTGGGTAAAGAAGCAGCTGTTTTCTATCCAAGTGGAACAATGGCGCAACAGATTGCGTTAAGAATTTGGTGTGATGAAAAACAAATAAAGAGGGTGGCTTATCATCCGTTATGTCATTTGGAAATTCATGAACAAGATGGACTTAAAGAACTTCATGGAATTGAAACGATATTATTGGGAGCTACTTATCGATTGTTCACATTGGAAGATTTACAAACAGTAACAAAACCACTTAGTGCAGTTCTTATTGAACTTCCACAAAGAGAAATAGGTGGTCAACTTCCAACATTTGGACAATTGATAGAACTATCTAATTATTGCCGTGAGCAAAAGATTGCGCTACATTTAGATGGGGCAAGACTATTTGAGACGCTACCATATTATGAAAAAGAAGCAAGTGAACTATGTGACTTGTTTGATTCGGTTTACATTTCATTTTACAAAGGGTTTGGGGCCGTGTCTGGGGCCATATTAGCCGGTTCCAAAGCTTTTTGCGAAACTTCAAAGGTTTGGAAACGACGTTATGGAGGAGATCTTTATAGCTTATACCCATATATAATTCCAGCTGATTATTGTTATGAAATGCGCAAAGATAAGATGGCAGATTATTATAAAGCCGCTGTAACGTTGGCAAAAAGATTAAATGAATGTCCACATGTGCTTACGATACCAGAAGTACCAGTCACGAATATGTTTCATTTACACTTTGATATACCTAAAGAAGTTATGGAAATGATTTTAGCTAGCATGTATGTTCAATCAGGTGTTGCACTCAGACCAAGTTTGAAAGGAACGCCTATCGGCTGTTATCTGGAAATTTCTGTTGGAGATGCACTTTTAGAAATTCAAGATGAAGTTATTGGAAATGGAATTGAAGTATTAAAGAAGTTGTTATCAAATATTTAATCTTAAAAGTGACACCAAAATGGAGGCTTTCAAATGGAACCAATTCAATATTTATATAACTTAAATCATCCAGATTACGAAGAGGAATTATGTGCTCTTGAAGTGAAGTCAATATTTAACATAAGGTTACTGGATAAAGTGTTTTTTGAAAATAAAAAAGTAAATCCATCAATTAGTCCCTTTCTAAAAAACAGATTAAAAATCATGTTTAGTTGTGATACATTTAATGAAATGATCCAATCAGTGATTGACGCAGAGATTAATGCAACAGATTTTCTGGTTAAATATGTGCGGTTATATAAAAATGATCCACCTTTTAAAATGAGAAGAAAATACTGTAAAGATCTGGGCTATTTGATTAATGGTGATCCATTGTTCACTGAACCCAAAACGATTTTTGGAATTACTTGTTATAACGATGTATGGTATTTTGGACAGTTGATTGAAAATGATTCAAAATGGAAAACACATAATGATAAGCCTTATACATATTCTAGCTCGTTAAATATCAATACGGCAAAAGCACTTGTGAATATTGCAGGATATGAGGATAGGACCAAAAGACTTGTTGATCCCTGTTGTGGTGTTGGGACAGTACTTCTTGAAGCTGCCATTGCAGGATATGACATAAAAGGATGGGAAATCAATCGTAAAATTGCAGAGAATGCAAGAGAAAATCTAAAGCATTTCGATTATGAAGTAGAAGTAACAACAGGTGATATAAATAATATTATTGAAAATTTTGATACATCAATTATTGATTTACCCTATGGAAACTTCAGTTTGATGAGTCATGATGAATTAGTATTAATTATTCAAAATGCAAAGCGCATTTCAAATAGACTAGTCATTGTTTCGGCAAAAGATATATCAAATGAAATTCAAAATGAAAATATTGAAATTATCGAAAGCTGTGAAGTAGGGAAAAATAGGAATGGTGGATTCATAAGATATATATGGGTTTGTGAGTCGTAGTTAGTAGGTTTCTGACAGTAAATGATGGTAAATGACAATAAATAACAGTGAATGAACGCGACCCACTAGCAGTGTCAATATTGACTTGCTAAGCATAGTATGATATGATTATGGTCAAGGTGCGAACAATATTGTGTTCGCAGCAAGAGTTTCAATAATTTCATAACCTGTTTTTAATGAAGTAGCATCTTGAGTATCTGAAGTAAAAGCTTATATACGTCGACCGATCAGGTGAGTGTATATAAGTGGTTTTCACAAAAGTAGAGAAATGGATAGCGAAAACCGTTTTTAAAACTGGAATTTGGTTAAGATATATAATCATAACCTGTACTATGAAATTTGGTACAATACGAGCAATTGGGAAGTATAAGCACTCGAACTCTTAATGTAAGAATTGAGTGTTTTTTGTTTGAATAGAAAGGAGTGAATATATGATTAGATTAGTAGGAGTTTCAAAATCTTATGATAAAGTCAACAATGTAGTTGAAAATCTGGATCTAGAAATTAAAACAGGGGAACTTGTTGTGTTAGTTGGTGAGAGCGGTTGCGGTAAAACGACAACTATGAAAATGATCAATCGCTTAATAGAACCAACAAAAGGTGAAATATTTATCGATGAGAACAATATCCTAGATATGGATAAAAATGAATTAAGGAGAAACATTGGTTATGTTATTCAAAATGTTGGACTATTTCCACATTTGAGTATTGCGAAGAACATTGCAGTAGTTCCTTCTTTATGTAAAATGGAGAAAGGTTTAATTGATAAAAAAGTGATGGAATTGTTGAATATGATTGAGTTGCCACCTGAAGAATATGCTAACAGATTTCCAAGAGAGTTAAGTGGAGGGCAACAACAAAGAATTGGGGTTGCAAGAGCACTAGCAAATGATCCGGATGTTATTCTAATGGATGAACCATTTAGCGCACTTGATCCAATCACAAGAGAGCAACTGCAAAACGAATTATTGAAATTGCAAGCTACTTTGAATAAAACGATTGTATTTGTAACGCATGATATTGATGAAGCCATAAAATTGGGTGATAGAATCGCAGTCATGGCTGATGGTAATATTATTCAATACGATACACCTGAGGAAATACTGAAAAATCCGATTAATAAATTTGTTGAAGCTTTTGTAGGTACGGATCGATTGTGGAAAACACCGGAGATGTTAAAAGCACAAGATATTCTCAGTAAATATATGGCAGTAATCGGATCAGACAGATCAGTAGCTCATGCAATTGAGCTGTTCAAAAAACATGACACAGATGTTTTGGTTGTTGTGGATAATGCATTACCGAAAGATAAAAACTTTGTAGGAATTGTTGGCATAGATCGATTAAAAGGTGTAGTTGATCATGACACCAAAATGAAAGACATTATGAAAGTGGATATCACAAAATTCAATGCAGAAATGTCCCTTGTTGAAGTCCTTAAAATACGAAAAGAGAAAAACATCAGTGTAAGTCCGGTATTTGATGAAGATGATCGGCTATTAGGAATTATAACAAGTAGAAGTATTCTGAATGTGCTTACGGGCATTATACCTGAAAGTGAGGCGTACTAATGAATTTAATCAATTATTTTATTGAAAATGCTGATTTGCTAGTAGACAAAACTTTTGAACATATATTCTTGGCTGGTATTGCCGTTGCCCTAGCCTGTTCATTAGGTGTTCCTGTTGGTTTTGCCATTTCGAATAATGCAAAGCTTGCTAAGAATGTAATGAATGTTGCCAATGTCATTCAGACAATACCTTCTTTAGCTCTATTCGCATTTGCGATGCCGCTATTTGGAATTGGTGCAAAACCGGCAATCTTTGCATTGTTTTTGTATGCATTGTTACCAATTATTAAGAATACATTATTAGGAATTCATAATGTGGATCCGGCAATCATTGAATCTGCAAGAGGAATGGGTATGTCAGAAATCCAAATACTATTTAAAGTTGAAGTGCCTTTGGCAATTGCTGTAATCATGGGTGGTGTTCGAATTGCTACCGTTACAGGCATTGGTATTGCAACGATAGCAGCACTTATTGGTGCAGGTGGTCTTGGTCAATTAATCTATCAAGGTATTAGTATGATGGACTTTGATATGATACTGGCAGGAGCAATATCATCAGCCGTATTAGCACTGCTAGCTGACTTTGTTCTCGGACAAGTTGAAAAAAAATTAACATCAAAGGGTATTACTAAACAAAAAGCATAAATCTAATCACGCAATACATAAATCTAATTAAACAATAAAAGGAGAAATATGAAAAAAATATTAACTATTATAATGGCAGTAATGCTAATACTATCAATGACAGGTTGTTCAGGTAATGATGAAGTAATCAAAATCACACATAAAGATTATACTGAACAAAGAATTACAGGACAGTTGATGTCACTCTACCTTCAAAGCAAAGGTTTTGAAACAGAAGTAACTGAACTTTCAGGCACAATGTTATGTTATACTGCCCTAAAGAATGGTGATGTCGACATGTACCCCGAATTCACCGGAACTGCTTATGGAGCTATCTTCAAACAAACTGAGATTATTGGGATTCAAGAAACATTTGATTATGTTAAGAAAGCAAGTGAAGATAATGATGGCATCACTTGGTTGGAGCCACTTGGTTGGAATAATACATATGTATTGACTGTAAGAAAAGAAACTGCTGATGAGTTAAACTTAGCTACTATATCAGACCTTTCAGCTGTATCTAGTGATATGATTCTTGGTAGTGACGATGAATTTGTTAACCGTTCAGATGGATTAGAGGGTCTTAAAGGAGTATATCCTGGCCTTGAATTTAGTGATGTAATTTCTATGGATCAAGGTTTAACATACGCAGCACTTATAGATGGCACCATTGATGTAAATACTTCATATAGTACGGATGGACGTATTGCTAAATTCGGACTGATTAATATTGAAGATGATAAACAATTCTTCCCACCATACTTTGTTACACCTATTCTTAGAGTAGAGTATGCAAAAGAGAATCCGGAAGTAGTTAAAGCACTTGAAGAACTTGGCGGACACTGGACAACAGAGGATATGCAAGTGTATAATCTAATGGTAGACGAAGGTGAATCATCAACGGATGTTGCAAGACTTATGTTAACAGATGTTGGACTTTTAGAGAAGTAATTACCAACTAGATTATAAACGATTTCATATCGTTAATAAAACGCGTACTGGAGGGTTACTATGAAATCACTAGTCAAATATGATATTGAAACAGATGTTATTGTTATTGGAAGTGGGTTTGCAGGACTTTGTGCAGCTATAGAGGCTAAAAATGCAGGTGCGGATGTTATTGTTTTTGAAAAGATGAAAGCAGTCGGAGGAAATTCAATAATTAGTGATGGTGGCATTGCTGCGCCAGAAACAAACCTGCAACAAGTACGGTCAATTAAAGACTCAAAAGAACTTATGTATAAAGATATAATGGCGTCAGGTCTTGATATGAATAATAAAGACCTAGTACGTATTCTTGTAGACCAATCAAAAGAAGCTTTTGATTGGTCTATTGACTATTTAAAAGTGCCCTACTTAGATAGAGTTGACCACTTTGGCGGTCATAGTGTTGCCAGGTGTTATGCAGCTCTTAATGCATCAGGTGCTACAATCATTAAGAAGCAAGTTGAAAAAATCAATGTATTAGGAATACCAATAAAAAAACAAATGTATTTCAAAAATTACCTTCTAGATGATTTTGGAAAAGTATGCGGTGGAATTTTTAGAGAAGGTTATGAATATTTGGATGCACAAAAAGGTAAGGATATTTATGTAAAGGCTAATAAAGGAGTCATATTAGCTACGGGTGGTTTTAGTAGTGATGTCTCGTTTAGAGAGCAACAGGACAGTAGGTTGACAAAGCGTTTAGATACAACCAATAAACCTTTTGCAACTGCTGAAGCGTTAGCTGAATCTATTAGGATTGGAGCCGAAACCGTTGATATGAATTATATCCAACTTGGTCCATGGGCTTGTCCCGATGAAAAAGGTTATGGTGTTGGTCCGATATTTTCTGAATATATTGTGTTTCAATATGGAATGATCATTGACCCGGATACTGGAAAACGATTTGCTAATGAATTAGCTGATCGCAAGGTTTTGTCTGACGAATTGCTATCAATCGGTCATCCATGCATTGGAATAGCAGATGCAGATGCAGTTAAGTATTCAGGTTGGGATATAGGGAAGTGCTTAAAGAAAGGCATTGTTGTTCCATTTGATTCAGTTGAAAAACTAGCTAAACATTATAATATCCAAGAAGAAGCATTAAATGAAACGATTAGAACATTTAATGAGGGTGTCACAAAAGGTGAAGATAGTGCCTTTAATAAACCTATTATTGAAGGAGCTGGCATTATGGCTAAGCCACCATTTTATGCAATGAGATTATGGCCAAAAGTCCATCATACAATGGGTGGACTAAAGATAACAACTAAGTGTGAAGTCATGGATAAAGAAGGTAAAGTGATTCCTGGACTATTTGCAGCAGGTGAAGTTACTGGAGGTATTCATGGAGCAAATCGATTGGGAAGTTGTGCAATCAGTGAATGTTTGGTTTTTGGACGTATTGCCGGAAGAAACGTGACTAAATAGACACACACATGATCATGTTCTTAACTACAACGATAATAGCACGGTAAAAGATAGTGTTTCTTAAATGCTATCAGAATATTAAGCATTATAAATCTATGATTATGATTTATGATGCTTTTTTTGATTTCAAAAAATTAAATGACAATTGTCCTAGTTCTTGTTAATAATTTAGCTAAACGCTATAAACTGAGCTCAGAGTCGAAAAAATGAAGCCTCAACATAGGTTCGCAATAGGTATAAATGCTTAGATGTAGACGATAGAAAGCCCTCCCTCTTTGTGCTAATATGACATTAGAGAGTGTTTATTACAAATGCAAGGAGAGAACGAAACAAATGTATAGAGAACGTTCTAAACGTACTGAAAACATACTGTGTTCATAAAGGAGAGTAGACATGGATAATAATCAGAAAAACGAAAAAAGGAACTTCAATACAAAATTGAAGGATCGGAAAATTATTAGTTCAATGGATAGAAAGGCACTCATGAGATGCTTTTTAATGATTGCAGTGGCTATAGTTATTATAGGTATCATTCAATTGCAAAAAGGTAATGAGAATGCTGGAAATCTTGTTGATCAAAGGATAGGGTCAACTGTAGCACTTGATAAACAGCCAACGGAGAAAGATGAAGTTAACAATAAGCTAGAAGATGTTTCAAGAGAACCATATGTTGAAAAACCTACGGTTACTATTACGGCAGATGATTTTAGCGATTATGGAATAGAGCTTGATACTACATTTATAATGAAACATATAGAAGAAGTAACAATTGAACAGATAAAGGATAATCTATCGATTGTATCCGATTCAAATCCAAGTGAGTTTGAAGTGTTGGATATCGGGGAGAAAACATATAAAATTCAGTTAAGTGAACCTTTAGCAGAGAACAAAATTCTAAAACTTAAATATAGTTTTGATAATCAGATATATGGTTATGCATTCAAAACGAAAGAGCCGTTTTGGGTGCAGTCAGTATACCCTGCTGATGGTAGTAACTACGTTGACGTCAAGAGTGGGATTGAAGTTAACTTTAGCCGTTTAGTTACTGAAGATGCTGAAAACTACTTTGAGATTCTACCTGAGGTAATAGGAACTTTTATATATAAAGATTATAAAATGACATTTATACCGGATGATGATTTATCACCTAAAACCAACTATACAATTCGCATTAAAGAAGGATACACAATTGAGGGAGAAGAGATTCAACCCATGAGTTGGAATATTCAGACAGATTATGATTATCAAAATGGTTTTGAGTTAGGCGGTTATGAAATTGTTAATGCTATGTCTTTAGATGATTTTCAAATTTTAAAAGTTCAAACAGGTTATCTTTCAAAACAAAACTTTGATACTATCGAAGTGTATCAGATAACAGGTGATCCTTTGGAGTTATTGAAAATCAATAGTCATCAAGGAATTATGAATCAAATTTTAACCGAGTCAAAAGGTAAGTTTATTAAATCAATTCCAGTCGACTATGAAGAAAAAAGCTGGAGTGATTCCTATCTGATATTGAAAGAAAATGTGGATAAAGGCTTCTATTATTTTACAGCTGCGATAGGACAAGATGAAGACGGTTGTTTTGTTCAAGTTACAGATAAAAATGCCTATTTAGTAATTGATGAAGATGAATTCCTCTTGTGGGTAGAACAAAAAGATAGTGAGGATATGAGCGGTGAGATACTTTATAATGGAGAAATCATTGGAAGAACGAATGAAAAAGGATTAGCAAATATTATGGGAAAGCTGCCTCAAAAGGAGACTGCTTTTATATCCTATAGGAAAGACGATGAGGAGATCTATTTACCTACAAGAGTATGGGAAGCTTCTGACTATGTCGGTTATGACTATTATAGTTCGCTTTATACAGATAGAGGCATATACAAAACGACAGACAAGATTTATGTAAGTGGATTTTTGAAAAGCCGAAAAGGAAAAAAAGTTCAGAATATAAGGATTCAGTTGCGTTATGATGATTATGTTATTAAATCTAAAAATGTATCGGTTAATTCAATAGGTACTTATGAAACTTTTTTTGAGTATGAAGATTTTGAGTATGATAGTTTACAAGTTGTAGCGATTGTTGAGGATGTCGAAATTGAAAGCCTTTGGCTATATATCGCTGATTTTGAGAAGCCAACGTATCTCGTTAACTCGAAGTTAGACAAAGAGTATGTTATGCAAGGGGAAACGTTCAATTATTATGGTTCAATATCCTATTTTGATGGAACTCCATTACCTGGGGGGACTTTGGATATTAACTTTAACGGATATGAACTCAACTTTAAAGATGAGAACAATAAGAAAGTGAGCGAGATTGTTGAAAAAACCATAAGAGGAGAATACTCAGCAACGGTTAAGGTGGATTCGTTTTCTAGCAGTTGGAGACCAACAAATGCTGTCATCTATACATCAACTAGAGATTTACAAGAATTCTATGATTCAACATATGATTATATTACAGTTTTCCCTAAAACAATGATGCTAGAGCTTGATACCAAAGATAGCAAAGAGTCAATACTTCAAGTCAATGTAAGTTGTCATGATGTTAATATTACGAATATTAAAGAAAACGTTTATAATCCGGATGAATTTCGAGGTAAGGAACTTGAAGGAGAAGAACTATCAATATCTGTTAATGAAAGATATTATGAAAAGATTTTTGTGAGGCAAAGTTATAATGCAATATACAAAGAAACATATGATATATATAAATATGTTAAACACGAAAATGTGGTCTATACAGATAATGGGATAACGGACGAAACAGGCATTTGCACATTTGAATATGATAATATTATTAAAGGTCGTAGTTATACAATTGATGTAAAGGGGAAAGATCGTAATGATAGCCTGGTTCTAGAAACCGGTCATTATGGCAGCTATTTTCATGACTATTTTGACAACGAGCCATATTATCAAATAGCAATTAACAGCAAGGATATATATTCTGAAAATATCATTGACTATAATGATATTGTAACCGTTGAATTGCTCAGAAATGGTGAAAGCATAAGTGAAGTCGATAACGACAAAATGTTATTAATTGAAGAGCGAGATGGTATTAACCATTATCAATTAATCGACAGCACAATAACAACGTTTAAATTCGATGAGTCAAGACTCCCTGATACTTACGTGAAACTGGTCTACTTTAATGGTGCTGCGATGACAACCAATTATTATATGGGACAAACAATCTATATTAATCAGATGTCCCGTGAACTGGATATTGATATTGAATATAATCAAGAGTCTTATGAACCTGGTGAAATAGTTGAATACAACTTATTGGTTAAAGATAAAAATGGTACTCCTACTAAAGCAAGTGTTAATGTAAGTGTTGTTGATGAAGCTGTGTTTAAAGTTAGTGAGGATAATAATGAACCTTTAAGGAATTTGTATAGTGCAGATTACAATACGAACATAATAGGTGAGTTTATATTGTCAATCAACTTCGATATGATGGGAGGTGCAGAAAAAGGAGGAGAAGGTGGACCGGATGGTTTCAGATCTGATTTTGCAGATACAGGATATTTTGGATTGATTGAGACTGATTTAAATGGAATCGGTACAGGTTCTTTCAAACTACCTGATAATATTACCAGTTGGAGAATGACGCTGACTGGGTTTACTAAAGATGCCTTGGCAGTTAAAGTTAAATCCAATATTTCATCTGGATTACCTTTTTTTGCAGAGGTTATGGTTGAGGATGAATATTTAGTAGGAGATCAACTGTTTGCACGAATCAAAAGTGCAGGAGCATTTGAATTTATGGAGGCTGATGTTGACACTCATTTTTGGGTAGTGGACGAAAATGGTGCCAGTATAATTGATCGAAAAGTCGCTTCCACGTTTGCTTCATCAGTTTTTGTGAATTTAGGTAAGTTAGATATCGGTGAATATCAATTATTTGTTGAAGTATCTTCCAAAGAAGCAGTAGATCGAAGCCGATATGATTTTAAAGTTGTTCAAGAAGTGGCTCGTTATGAAATACAATTGGCAGAAGAATTAACAAAAGATTTAGATATAACACATAACAACAATATAGTCTCACTTGATATATATAACCAAGAAGCTTACGACTACTATGATAAACTTAGACGTTTAACCTTTGAAGAAGATTCAAAAAGTAATCTCAGAAGTTTAACAGCGAAAATTGCTGCTAATCATGTGGCAGAGCTATTCAACGAAGAAGAATCAAATATTCTTGATATCTATAATTATTTAGATAATGATATGATTAAACAATTAGTAAATAGTTCCGGTGACATGATATCAACATCTCGGCTTTTTGCTATTGGATTGGGAAATCAGATATATAGTTACGATTTAGACCGTATAGACAGAAAGAGGATGAGTTATTTAACAACAACGCTGAATACTTCTGCGAACTACATTGGTGCATTATGGTTATCAAGTATTTTGAATAAACCGGACTTAAATTTACTTGATGAAGCTTATAATGATTATGAATTTTTAGAAACGGACGAAATTCGGTTGACTTTGATTCAAGCACTAATTGACGCGGGTGAAATCACAAAAGGTAGCCAACTATTAGACCGATTTATGTGGGAAAAAGATATTGATTTAAATAAATCAAAGTTGTTTTTTACTGAAGATGCAGCTGATTCTGAATTAATCGCTTATATGTTACTTGCGAGTTCAGCTAAATTAGAAAAATGGGATTTAGCAACTAGAATCTATGATTATGTGAACAAAAGAGAAAATTCTTACAGGACTTCCGCTCAACATCACGTCAGTGAACCAGAACAATTGCTTTATTTGATGAGTATGCCAAGACCGATAATCAATGGAAAGGTAAAAGTACGTTATCTAAATACCACTCAGAATGAAGATTTGGGCTTTAATAATATTCTATCCATGATTCTTTCGCCGGAAGAAGTCGAAAGTCTTGAAATTGAAGCAATAGAAGGTAAGTTCATTGTTAATAAACAATACATTGCACTAAGTGATGATCTTGCCAATATTGAAGGAAATCAAGTTGCTAAAAGGTACTATAAAGAATCAGGTGAGGGACCTATAAAAGTTGGGGATATGGTCATTGTTGAATTTGAATTTACACGAACGTTTAGTAATCACTTTTTTAGAATACAGGATGCTCTTCCAGCCGGTTTGACGTTTTTTGATAATCTTTCACAAGGTGAACATAAGTCTCTTTACGCACAAGCAAAGGGAAGTATGGTTAATCTTTATGGATCAGTATCCAATTACGGGATAAAAGATTCGGATATTGAAACGAACATAACTTATAAATATCGTACGATCGCCACAGCTCCAGGTAGTTATGGCAGTGAGCCGATGCTTATTATTGATGCATCCAAAAACGATTTTTGGATAGGAGATGAAACAAGGATTGAGATACAAGAATAGTACGATCAGCCTAACCTTTGTCGTCATCTTAGCGTTTGTAGCGGTAGCATGTAATAGCTATTCGCTACAAACGGAACGATCCTATGAGTCTGTTCGAGGTGATGCGTTAACGGTTAAAATTGAAAATGAAATAAATGCAGCAGCAGTAGAAGAAACCGGAGCAGAAGAAACCAAAGCAGCAGCAGAAGCAGAAGCAGAAACCAAAGCAGAAGCAGAAGCAGAAACCAAAGCAGAAGCAGAAGCAGAAACCAAAGCAGAAGCAGAAGCAGAATCAGAATCAGAATCAGCAGAAGAAGCAGCAACAGCAGATGAAGTAGTGAAAATGGATCGAACGACTCCAATACAAGATGAAATAGATACGAGAGCTTTTTTAAGCTCTAAAGCTTATAAACTTGGAATTAGTGACAAGTACAAGGATATTATTACAGGGTATGAACCGTTGGATGAAAAAGATTTTTCATTTGTGCGTGGTGGAATTATTCCACATCATAATATTGCTAATATTTTCATTGCCGATTTTTATCAAATGGTAGCAAAAATTTCAAAAGATGTAAATCCTTATGACTTAATCATAATCATTAGTCCGAATCATTATTCAATAGGTCCGCGATTTCAAATCGTAGGAGATGATTATTATACTTATGATGGAATAGTAGAGTCAGATATGGATTTAGTCAGTCGCTTACTATATTATGATGACATGAATAGGGCCAGCCGTGAAATGATTGACAATGAGCATGGTCAGCTTGTACATATGCCTTATATTGAACATTATTTCCCTGATACGAAGGTTTTGTCCATAGTCATTAAGGAACTCAGAGATGATGAAGGTATTACAAGAGCAGTTGAAGAAATATATTCAGAAGTAAAGGATTTCAATATTCTTTTTATTGCATCTATAGATTTTTCCCATTATCTTAGTTTAGAGTCAGCCAATGAAAAGGATGAATTTACGAGAGATTACTTAACTAATAATAATACATACACTATGATGCATCTTTCGAATGATTATATTGATTCACCAAGTACATATAAGATGTTTATCGAATTTTTGAATAGGCAAAACGAAACAAAGACACTCATAACTAATCATAGTAACTCAGCAATCATCATGGAAGATGTAAGGATGACAGAAACAACAAGTTATTTTCAGGTGATATTCGATGAAAAATCCTATTAGTGTAAGGGTGCTTGTTTAGAATGACCTTATCGAAGGTGTTGATGATTGACAAGAAGCACTTAATGAATGCAAGCTTGCGGTTTTGCTATTCAATTAATCCAAAGTGATTATACTTGAGAAGTATGATAAAATACAGGTAGGAAACTAATATAGAGAAGAACAATATGGAGATAACCAAAGTGAAAATGAAACAGGACCATAAAACGAAAATTGAGTATGATTTACATCCGGATTTTAAACCAGCAAAGTTTTTTCATACTTTTATGAACCCATTCATTATTAAAATCATTAATAGTGTAAATAGCTTTATGATCAATAAAGTTAAAAGCAATAAAGAAATTACTATTCAGAACAGAAAACTAATGAGCAAAGATGGTGGGTTTTTTAATATTAAAGTGATTAAACCGATTAGCAAGGAAAAGAAAATGCCATGTATCATCCATTTTCACGGTGGAGGATTTATGTATAAAGCGTATCCTTTAGTTTTACGCCACTCCATTGTTTATGCTAAGAACATCAAATGCGCTGTGATTATGGTGGACTATAGATTGTCACCAAAGTATCCTTTTCCAAAAGGTTTTGAAGATTGTTATAAAGCTTTTGAATGGGCGAGTTCGCAACCTGAGTTTGATTCGGATAGAATCGTTCTTTCAGGTGAAAGCGCTGGTGGGGCACTTGCTGCGGCGGTGGCTCAAAAGGCTAGGGATATCCATGGACCAAAGGTTTGTTATCAAATGTTGATTTATCCGGTGACGGATGATAGTTTAAATACAAAATCCATGAAAACTTATTTGAAAGCGCCTATTTGGACAGTTAATAATAATAAAATCATGTGGAACAGATACCTTAGACATGGCGACTATAATATGAAGTCCTACGCAGCACCTTTAAAAGCTAAGTCTTTTAAAAATTTACCTTCAGCATATATTGAAGTTGCTGAGTTTGATTGTTTAAGAGATGAAGGCATTCGATATGGTCAACTTTTGAAAGAAGCAGGTGTTGACACAGAAATACGCATTGTTAAAGGCGCTATGCATGGATATGATGGGTTTGCTTACAGTAAAATAACAAAAGAACAAATGCAATATAGAATAAAGCTGCTAAGGAGCAAATTATGGAAAGACAAAATTGGTATAAGCTAGATAATGCAGGAAAACTTTATCCTTCTATAGCAAGCACTAGAAGAAGTACTGTGTTTAGGCTATCTGCAAAACTGACAAAGACAATTAATCCAGAAATTCTTCAGAAGGCTTTAGATCAAACAATAAAAAGATTTCCGTACTACAAAGTTAATTTGAAAAGAGGTTTGTTTTGGTATTATTTTGAAGGAGTGAAATCAAATCCTAAGGTTCAACCAGAGACTTATTATCCTTGTATGTTTTTGAATTTTCGTAAAAAAGGGACTTTTCCTTTCAGAGTTCTTTATTATAATCAGTATATTCATTTTGAAATAAGTCATAGTATAGCAGACGGAAATAGTGGTCTTATATTTCTTAAGACGCTGCTTATTCAATACTTTAATGAATTAGACAATATAGATTGTGATAATCTGCAGGGTGGCTTTAATCTGCTAGATGATATTGATGAGGAAGAATATGAAGATGCTTTTCGTCGTTATTGTAAACGAGATATACCAACGCCCAAAAATCTTCAAAGCGCTAAACATTTTCCGTTTGAGTTAATGGAAAAAGGCAGATACCTTTTTATTACCGGCATCAGTGAAGTGTCGGATTTTAAGATTATAACTAAACAGTATAATTGTAGCGTGACACATTTAGTGACAGCCGTCTATTTTTTGGCTATTCAAGATTACGTGAATGCTCTTGATAAATATGGCAAAAAAAATATGCAAGGAAGAATTGTAATAAATCTACCTGTAGATCTTCGACAATTATTTCCGTCAAAGACAATGAAAAACTTTTTTGTCAGTTTAACACCAGCTATTGATTTAAGGCTGGGTGAGTACGAGTTAGAAGAATTGATTAATTATGTGAAAGGTTACATGCAGCTTGAATATAATTCTAAACATATTAGCCAGTTTATAAGTAAGAATGTGAAGAATGAAAGAATGATGATGGTAAGAATCATACCACTATGGTTGAAGAACCGTATCATACCCTATCTTTATAACAAATATGGAGAAAAAGGTTATACATCGAGTATATCCAATTTAGGATTCATTAAACTTCCTGAAGAAATTAATCCATATGTTGAAGCGATTGAATTCTTTCCGGCACCGAGTGAAATAAGCAAAAGTAAAATGTGTATGAATGCATATAAAGACCATATATATATAAGCTTTGGTAAAACGACACAGAACACTGAAATCGAAACCTGTTTTTTTAGAAGATTAAGGAAAATGGGAATCAACATAAAAATTGAATCCAATTATGAACAAAAGGGGGAGAATTAATATGCCATATTGTCCAAAATGTGGAGTGGAAGTTGATGATATCATTACTGAATGCCCCTTATGTAAATTTCCAATACCTAATGTTGGAAGAGAGGAGATAAAAGAATCCCTACAAGCGAAATATCCAGTAGCAAATAATATCTATCTAGAGCATAAGCAAAAGATAAAAAGTCAGATATTTTTTGTTATTATTGTTATTTTGATTTCAGCTTTAGTTGTTCTAAGTGTTGTTGAATTTGTCTATCCGGTTAAAGGTACCATTACAAGTTATTTGTTTATAGTGTTATTATCATTATTTATATATAGTTTTTTGGTTTTCGGTTTTTTGAATCGTGGATTAACTATACTTGGAATGACATTAACAACCATGGTGATTACATTTTTTCTCTCTAAGATTAACGATGGTAATTGGTTCAAAACCTATGCATTACCACTTATTATTGTTGTTTATATCAATGTTGTAGCTTTTGATTATATCTATAGACATTCAAAGAAAAAGAATCGTTTTGGGTATTTACCTGCTTTTTCGCTTTTGATTTGTTCGAGTTTATGTTTAGGGATTGAAAGTATCATTTCTTTGAACATCTATGGTGTCATACATTTGACTTGGTCTCTTATTGTATCGGTGACATGCATTCTGGTCGCATATTTATTGCATATCATAATTAATAACCTTAGTGATATGTCAATTGAGAGAATTAAAAGAAAATTCCATTTATAAATGAACGCCGTAAATCAGGATAAATCAATGTGTAAAGAAGATACTTATTGAGTTACTGATTGCGTATAACAAAGAATGGACTTATTAAGTTGATAATAGCATATCACTAAGAGGAGTTGATGCAAGATGAATATAATCTCAATAATTAATCAACGGTTTGAACAAGTCAAAAAAAGCATTATTCGATTTCCGGAAAGTATAATATTATCTACATCCATTGCTGTACTTTTAATTATCGTTGCAGAAAATAACGTAGATGAGGATTTATATAGGAATATCATCATGTCCTTGATATTTGGATTTCTTATAACGCTAAATACAATTTTATTTACTGAACGAACAGATAAAAAGATAGGGATAAGACTTGGCATAGATGGATGTATTGTTTTGCTGATTGGCCTGATGTATTGGATTATGCCACTAAACATGACGGCAAGTTTTATGACCATGTATTTATCTCTTTGCGTAAGTTTATTTGTAGGTTATACATTAATATTATATGTAATGAAACGTGAAGATTATGGTTTTTATCTAGTACGTATTGTGTTGAACTTGCTAGTAACATTATTATACACCTTTGGTAACTATTCAGTCGCCTAACCAAATATGAGTTGATGACCATCACCAGCGAGTGCACCTCGGATTGCTTCATAAGT
>Ga0314774_1001075_pt1 | contig 18714 bp, 11 predicted proteins | sample MetaGCBIA2018_FD_204515 | JGI IMG/M metagenome (GOLD analysis project Ga0314774, IMG submission 204515) | Cryopeg brine microbial communities from Beaufort Sea near Barrow, Alaska, United States - CBIA 2018 | ecosystem: Environmental > Aquatic > Marine > Coastal | place: USA: Alaska | collected...
TGCTCCATATTTCCCGGTCTAATTTTATGCAGGGGCCACACCAGTCTGAGCCCTGAAATACCAATACAATATTTTGATCCTTTTTCGATGCCAAAACCTTGGCTTCTTCAAAATTTGTCGTCCAATCCTGGGCAAAAATCGCGCTGGTACTAAGCAGAAATAATATTAAAAAGGAAATTTTTTTCATTATTTTTTAAATTTATCAGTTTAAAAATGAGTTTTTTTTCTTGTAAGAAGGTTTTTAACTTCAAAAAAATGAATACGTTCGATTTAATATTAACACCATTCCTTTTAATTTATTTAGTACAGACTCATTAGTATGAGTTAATTCGAAATAATTACAAGTCTAATTTATATTTTTTTGTTAAATGGACATAAAAAGAACATTGTCAGGCAGTTGGTATTTTTGTTTCTTTATTAAAAAAATAATTTATAGACAATTAACTTAATTTACTCATTGATTAAATTGAAAGCTCCCTTTACCAAAAATTCAGAATTTTTATTAAAATCCCCGGGTTTCTTGATTTCAGTAAATCCATTTGCCGTTTCCCCAACCTGAATCTCCATTCTATCAAATTTTATACCATCGGTATCTTCCCCGGTTTTTATAAGGACGTAATGCCTGTCTTCCAAATTGACAATTGCTTCATTGGGTAAAGCAGGTAAAGAATCGGTAGTAGTGAAAATTTCGGCTTCCACATACATTCCCGGGGCAAAGAGCCGTTCTTCATCATCATTCATTAAATGCCCGTGAACATTCGCTGTTCTTTTTTGAGGATCAATAGATTTGCTGATCAGATACACTTTAGCCTGGTAATATTTACTTCCTTCTTTTTGTAACCTGAATTTGATCTCTTGTCCAATTTCAACTTGAGGGAAATCTGTTTCAAAAATGTTCAGTTCTATATGCAAATGATCGGTATTTGTAATGGTTGCGGCAATATCGGCAGGGTTTAAAAACATTCCTTTTTCTGCATCTACTGAAGTTATAAATCCGCTTATAGGTGCTGTTACTGAAATTGTGGAACGTATAGAATTTTCGGTAATGTTATTTGGATTCAGGTTCATCAGGCTTAATTTCTTTTTCAAGGATTCATAGGTAGCTGAAGTTACCCGGAATTCACTTTCTGCCTTGAGAAAATTTTTCTGCGAGGTTACATGGTCTTTTACCAGTTCTTTTTGACGTTCAAAATCACTTTTTAAATAGCCTAATTGCGCTTTTGCTACCAGAAAATCTTCCTGCAATTGCACATATTCAGGATTCTCCAGGGTGAATAAAAGTTGCCCTTTTTTTACTTTCTGACCGGGTAAGAGATTTAATTCTTTTACGTAACCACCAAAATAGGCGCTTACAGAAGCTTTGTTTTCCGGCGGCACGTCAAACATCCCATTGGTTTTAACCGATTGGTGAAACACCTGTTGGGAAAACTTACCCAATTCCATTTGGGAGGAAGAAAACTGTGAAGTTGTAATTGATACTTCCCTGGAATTTGATTTTTCCTCAAGCTGAATGGGTTCGTTGGAATCCTTGCTAGAATTACAGGAAATTAATGTGAGCATTACAAAGGCAAAAATTCCATAAATTATCATTGAAATTCGCGTTTTATGTTCAATTTTTTTCATCTTTTTTTAGTTCTTTTAGTTCTTTCCAATGCTAATTGATCAGGTAATTGGCTTCCAATATGGTGTTGTTATACTGGAGGAGATTTTCCAGATAGTTCCCTTCTATATTTTTTGCATTTTCCAGCAATTGCACATATTGTAAAAAGTTGATCTCTCCGTTTTGGAAAGCCTTTTCGGCATTGGAAAACAATTCTTTAGCGAGAATTTTCCCCTGGGATTCGTAATAGGTTATCCCTTCTTCAAATTTTGACAGATCCAACAACAAGCTTTGATAGTGAATATTCAATGTGGTTTTGTAATTTTCAAATTCGTCCTGAACAATTTGATTCTCAGTTTTGGCAGCCTTAATTTTTGCTTTCTGGTTTCCAAACCAAAGCGGAAAAGACATTCCTACTTGAAATCCCTGATATGTTTTTGCATTTTCAAAATTATTGGTTCCCTGAAATAAGGAAACCTGAATATCCGGGAACAATTTTTGTCTTTCCACAGATAAAGATGCTTCCGAAAGATTTTCCAAACCCTGATAATAGTTTATTCCCGGGTGGTTTTCTAAATCCGGGGTTTGAAGTTGCAATTTTGGTAATTCCTGGTTTTGGATCACATAAGCCGAATCGGTTTGCATCCAATTTTTTAATTCCAAATGAGATTTATTCATATTTTCCATGCCTTGCTTCAGTAGGATCTCTATTTCTTTTTGTTTGGATTCTGCTGTAAGTTTTTCCAGATAATTGGTTTCGCCCACTTCATATCTGCGATTTGAGGCGTAAGCAAATTGGGAATACAAACTATCCAGGTACGCATAGTTTTTTACGGTGTTTTGCCAGTACAAAACCCTGTAATAGGCCTGGGAAACTTCTTTGGTGATCAGTCTGCTATCCAATGCGAATTGTTTCTGGGAGAGCGCTGCTTTTCCTTTCAGAACCTTTAGTTGAGCGCCATAAATTGTAGGGAATTGAATGGTTTGACTTAGCCCCCAAACTTTAAGGGGGTGATTGTTTTTTGCGAGGTTGCTTTCATCATAGTGATAATAGATCTGAGTTTTATCAATATTGAAAGCGGTGCCTAATAATTGTTCATTTTGTTGAACTCTTGCAGCAGATGCTTTTAAACCTTTGTTATTTTTAAGGGAAATTTGAATCGCTTGTTCTATCGTTATAGGTTTCTCTTGTGCATTTCCCAGGAAAGGAATTCCAATCAGAAAAAGCAATAGGAGAGTGGTTTTTCCCGGCTTGAGTTTTGGATGATGTCCTTTTCTATCAAAGATAGCATAGAGTACCGGCAGGACTATCAAAGTTAGCGCAGTCGCCGTTATCAAACCTCCCACGACTACTGTGGCGAGCGGGCGTTGCACTTCGGCTCCTGCAGAAGTGGAAATAGCCATCGGTAAAAATCCCAATGCGGCAGCTGCTGCGGTAAGCAAAACCGGACGAAGTCTGTCTCGTGTCCCCATAATGATCCTTTTATTTATATCGTGAATTCCCTGGGCTTTGAGCTCTTTAAAATGATCTATAAGTACGATCCCATTCAAAACTGCTATTCCAAACAAAGCGATAAATCCAACCCCGGCAGAAATACTAAACGGCATTCCTCGGAGGTATAACAAAAGTACGCCACCAACGGCAGCCAAAGGAATAGCGCTGTAAATTATAAGAGCTTCCTTTATTGAGTCGAAAGCAAAGTAGAGAAGGATAAAAATCAAAACCAACGCAACCGGAACAGCAATGAAAAGCCGCTCTTTTGCACTGCGTAGGTTTTGAAACTGACCGCCATAAGTGATGGTGTATCCAGTGGGAAGTTCAATATCCCGTTCGATGATGGTTTGCACATCATTTACTACCGATTCTAAATCGCGGTTTCTCACATTTACTCCAACTACAATTCTTCGTTTGGTATCATCGCGGGAAATTTTTGCTGGCCCTTTGCTATAGCTAATGGTTGCAAATTCACTTAAAGGTAATTTGTTCCCATTTGGCAATAGTACCGAAGCGGTTTTTATGTTGTCTATATCCTTTCGGTTATTTTCGTCAAAACGAACAATCAAATCGAATTGTTTTTCACCTTCAAAGACGATCCCCGCAGATTTTCCTGCAAAACCGGTGGTAATTAGATTGTTTAAATCTTCTACGTTGAGTCCGTATTTGGCAATTTTTTGACGGTCAAACTGCACAGACATTTGTGGCAGACCGGTGATCTTTTCCACAATGATGTCTACAGCCCCATCCACGACCTGAATGGCTTTTTGAACTTCCTGGCCTTTTTTATAGAGGATGTCCAAATCTTCCCCAAATATTTTAATTGCCAGATCTGCGCGTACCCCTGTAATCAATTCATTGAAACGCATTTCGATGGGTTGGGTAAATTCATATTCAATTCCCGGAATCTCAGAAAGTGCAGTTTTAAATTTTTCAGCCAATTTATCTTTGCTTTCCGCAGTAACCCATTCGTTTTTTGGTTTCAGTTTAATTATGACGTCGCTTTCTTCCATAGACATAGGATCGGTTGGAACCTCGGCGGCACCAATACGGCTTACCACCTGGTCTACTTCCGGAAAGGTTTTGAGTATTTTTTCTATTCGTGTGGTAGTTTCTATTGTTTTGGTAAGCGTGGTTCCTGTTTTTAAAACCGGTTGAATTACAAAATCACCTTCATCCAGGGTTGGTACAAATTCCCCTCCCATTTGGGAGAAAAGAATTGCTACGCCTATTAAAAGGGTTATTGCCATTCCCAATACCAAATTCTTTCGTCTCAGTGCCCAAATAATGGTTGGAGAATACTTTTCTTCAAGGAAGTGGATGAGCCGGGAGGAAATGGTTTTCTTGCCTGGATCGGTTGGTTTTAAAAACATTGAAGCAACCACGGGAACGTAGGTAAAACACATAAGCATAGCACCAATGAGCGCAAAACAAAATACTAAAGCCATTGGGCGAAACATTTTTCCTTCTACATTTACCAAAGAGAGAATGGGAATAAATACGATAATGATTATCAACTGTCCAAAAATAGCCGAGCGCATCATTTTTGTAGCACCCTGAAAAGTTATTTTATTGATTAAATTTTGTCTTTTTTCTTTTGGCAACTCCAGGATCTGGGATCTTTTACTGGTAATTCTAAAAGCGATAAACTCTACAATAATTACTGCACCATCAATAATGATCCCGAAGTCGATAGCCCCTAAGCTCATTAAATTGGCATCCACCCCAAAAATATACATCAGTGAAAGCGCGAACAATAAAGAGAGTGGGATCACAGAGGCTACCACCAATCCAGAGCGGAGGTTTCCTAAAAGCAAGACCACGACAAAAATAACGATCAAACATCCTAAGATCAGGTTTTCAGCAATGGTAAAGGTGGTTTTGCCAATAAGTTCACTCCGTTCCAGAAAACCGTTGATATAAATTCCTTTGGGAAGGGAAGTTTCTATTTCAGATACACGCTTTTTTACTGCATCAATAACGGCTTTTGAGTTGGCATCTTTGAGCATCATAATCTGGCCCAACACTTTTTCGCCTTCTCCATTTCCGGTAATTGCCCCAAAACGATTTGCTTTTCCAAAGCCCACATTTGCGACATTTTTAACTAAAATAGGAGCGCCATCCCTGTTCTCCACTAAAATATTTTCGATATCTTCCAGAGAAGAAACCAAACCTTCCCCTCGTATAAAAAAAGTTTCATTTGTTTTTTCAATATAACCACCTCCGGCAATACTGTTGTTCTTTTCTATAGCCGTAAATACTTCACTTATGGAGAGATTTAGGGAACGCAATCGTTCCGGGTTAACAGCTACTTCGTATTGTTTGAGATGACCGCCCCAGGTATTGACCTCTACCACGCCCGGAATTCCGGAAAGTTGCCGCTTTACCACCCAATCCTGGATGGTGCGCAATTCCATTATAGAATATTGGTCCTTATAATTATCCTCAACTTCCAGGGTGTATTGGTAAATTTCACCCAGTCCGGTAGAGATGGGGCCCATAAAAGGTTTTCCAAATGATGCAGGAATCTTTTCTTCGGCACTTTTTAGTTTTTCGGCGATTAATTGGCGTGGGAGGTAAGTTCCCATATTATCTTCAAAAACAATGGTAACCACCGAGAGCCCGAATTTTGAAACAGATCTTATTTCTAACACTCCGGGCAAATTCGCCATTTCCAGTTCTACAGGATAGGTAAGAAATTTTTCTACATCCTGAGTGGCCAAATTTCGGGAGGTGGTAATCACTTGTACCTGGTTGTTTGTTACATCCGGAACTGCACCAATGGGAATACTGAACAAGGAATAGGTTCCAAAAGCAATAACACCCAAGGTAAAAAGCAAGACAATTAATTTGTGATGAATACTGTATTGGATGATCTTTTCTAACATCTAAATTCGTTTAATTTTTAAACTTCAAAAGTAGATAGGCAGTCTAAGCGATTTTATAGGTTTTTTTACGATTTGCATAAAATCTAAGGTATTCTCGTTTAATTAAACTTTTCCCTATTAAATATAAGGATAATTAATTAGTATTTACAGGATTCTCGGGGTTTTTGAATCCACTTTTCGAAATTTTCTGCATATTTCAATACCGCTAATCCCCGGGAGCATCCAGTCTAATAAAAGGATGTCGTATTCAGGATAAAGCGAGCTCCAGTCCCTTATTGCCATCCTCGGCAACATCAACCGCAAAACAATCTTATTCCAAACCTTTTTTCAGAAAACATGAGATACCGGGTTCATCTATTACTATTAAATTTCATTTAGTGCAAAAATCACATTAATGATCCCTTAAGATTCCCTTAAAAAAAGTTTATTCGAAACTAATCTTTAATTTTCCGTTTGATTCAATCTATTTACAAATATTGAATTTGTGTTTATTTCGAATAATTCCGAAACCAACTATTTATCCCTCGTATTCTTCGGCAGAGACTGAAGCGGAAACTAGATAGTATTGCATTTACTCTTGATAAAAAAAAGCGTATTTTAGTCCTTATATTTACCATTAGAAGAAAACTAAATGAAACCATTAATTTACATATTCATTGCCGCTTTTGCATTTATGGCTTGCGATAACCCAAATGAGATAAGTTCTTTTGATCCTGTTAAATGGAACAAAAGGATGGTTGATATAAGCCAAAAAGATTCCCTTGAAGTTGGGAAGACCTACTTATCAATCTATTCTCAAATTTACAGTCTGACAGAACATAAAACCCATAACCTCACAGCTATGGTCAGTTTGAGAAATACAAGCCCCTCCGACACTATATATCTGCTTAAAGCTGATTATTTCGACACTAAAGGGCATTTGGTCAGAACTTATTTTGACAATGCTATTTACCTTTCACCGCTTGAAACGATTGAAATTGTTATTGAAGAGATTGATGTTGAAGGCGGTACCGGTTCAAATTTTATTTTTGACTGGAAAATTCCCGAATCGGCTTCTGAACCCCTTTTTGAAGGAATAATGAATTCTACAACCGGCCAGCAAGGGATCTCTTTTGTGACAGAAGGGAAACGAATAGAGTAATTTATGCTGAATTAATTACTTCCGTACCATTTCCTATTGCAGTAACAGAATATTTAGTTCTGGTCCAATTTAAACCGGAGTATCCAAATATTTTTGATTGAATTAGTTCAGCGCTGGTCTTTTTGAACGATGAGGGTTTCAAAATAAAGTTTGTCAAGATAGATTTTAAAAAGAATTTAAAACTTTTTCTAAATATAAAAGCCAGCTTCAGTTAATAACTGCTATGCAATTATTAACTGAAGCTGGCTTTTGAAAACCAAATCAATTCAGAAGTTTATAATCTTAATTAGTAGGATCTACTTCAGGAACTGGAAATCCGCGATCGCGCATTAAAGCATCAATGGTAGCATCCCGTCCTCTGAATTTTCTGTAAGCTTCAGCTGGATCCATGGAGTTTCTTGGTGCAAAAAGGTATTTAACCAATCTGGCAGCAACTTCCTTATCGTAAAATCCACCCGGAGCTTCAGCGAATGCTTCCGCGGCATCGGCTGTTAATACATCGGCCCATAAATAACCGTAATAACCGGTAGCATAACCCTCACCTGAGAACACATGTCCAAAATGCGGGGAGCGGTGACGCATCACAATTTCTTCCGGCATATTCAGTTCTTTCAGACTTTCTTTTTCAAAGGTCTTGGGATTGATGTTTTTGGGATCGGTGGTATGGTATTTCATATCCATCAGCGCAGAGGCCAAAAATTCGGTAGTCTCAAATCCCTGGTTAAAGGTGGAAGCGTTTTTGATCTTCGTTACCAGCTCTGCAGGAATTGGTTTTCCGGTTTCATGGTGCAATAAAAACTGATTGATCACTTTATCTGTAGATAACCAACGTTCCAACAGTTGCGATTGAAATTCTGTATAATCCCGAACCCCGCTGTTTAAAGTTGGATATTTCACATTTGCTGAGAAGAAGTGCAATGCGTGCCCAAATTCGTGGAAAAACGTGTTAGCATCGTCCCATGAGATCAAAGCAGATTCTCCCGGTGCAGGTTTAACAAAGTTTGAATTGTTGGAAGCAAGCACGGTTTCTTTTCCATCAAATGTGGAGAAACTCCTGTACATGGTTGCCCAGGCACCAGAGCGTTTGCCTTTTCTTGCAAAAGGATCCAGGTACCAAAGCCCAACGTGTTCTCCGGATGTTTTATCGGTAACTTCCCATACCTTCACATCTTCATGAAAAACGGGAACAGAACCCTTGGCTACCGGGGTGAAATTGTAATTGAACAATTCCCCCGCAGTAAAAAATAAGGCTTGGGTCAGGTTTTCCAATTGCAGGTATTGTTTTACTTCATCAGAATCAAGATCGTATTTTTGTTTTCTTACTTTTTCTGCATAATACCTGTAATCCCAAGGCTTGATGGTGATATTTGCACCTTCGGCATCAGCTAAGGCTTGCATGTCTTTAACTTCCTGTTCAACCCTTGCAAGGGCTGCCGGCCAAACTGCATTCATTAAATCCATGGCATTTTCCGGGGTTTTTGCCATCCTGTTCTGAAGTCGCCATTCGGCAAAGTTGTCATATCCCATCAATTCAACACGCTCATCACGAAATTTTAGAATATCGGCAATGTTCTGGTTGTTGTCAAATTCATCATTATTGTCACCGCGTGAATAATAATTGGTCCATACTTTCTCCCTCAATTCCCGTTCATCAGAATAAGTTAAAAATGGATCCATGGAGGAGCGGGTATTGATAATTGCATATTTTCCTTCCTGCCAGCGGTCTGCTGCTGCTTTTGCTGAAGCTTTCGCGAAAGAATCCGGTAAACCGCTTAACTGGTCTTTTTCAAGAAAAACGACATATTTCTCTTCATCGGCCAAAATATTATTTGAAAATGAAGTGTAAAGTTTTGAAAGTTCCATGTTAATATCAGCAGTGCGTTTTTTAGCCTGCTCATCCAGATTTGCACCTTCAAGGGCGAATTCTTCATATATAAGTTGAACTACCCGCTGCTGATCTGCCTCTAATGGTTTCACCAATGATTGCTCATAAACGGCTTTAATACGCTCAAACAATTTTGTGTTTTGTGAAATTTTGGAAGAATATTCTGAAATTTTTGGCGCCAATACTTCCTGAATTTCCCTGAATTCCGGAGAAGATTGGTTGCTGCTCCAAATGCCATAATATTTAAATGCCCGGTCAAGAGGTTTCCCTGCCCTTTCCATGGCCGCGATGGTATTTTCAAAGCTTGCTGCCTCGGGATTATTTGCAATTTTCTCAATTTCATCCAAATGCAAGGCCATTCCTTTTTCAACGGCGGGTTGCAGCAGGGCCAAATTCATTTTGTCAAATGCAGGAACTCCTCCATAAGGTCCTTCCCATTTTTCCAATAAGAGATTGTCTAAATTTTTTGTTTGTTCCATTTCTGTTTTAGGTTGAGGTAATTCCTGTGCCCGGATTTGATAGGGAGTTGTACCTCCTAAAACCAGGAGCACCAAAAGTCCGAGAGATTTTTTTTTGTAATTTATTGATTTTCGCTTCATAATAATTATTGAATTTTGTTGTAAAATTTTAATTAAAAATCGAATTTTAAAGGTACGAAATAAAGAAGTTAGAAGGTAGAAGATAGAAGTACGAAGTAGGAAATTTTAGAAAAAAAGAAGAGAGAATAAAGAGTAGAGAAAAAAGAGAAAAGATTCAGGATCCAGGATCCAGGAATCAAGAATCAAGAATCAAGATAATTTGAAAATTTGAAAATTCTGGATAAATTCGATTAAAATCTACGACCCCGATGTTTCGGGTGCGGGAGATAAAAAACATGTGACATTGAGATTAAATTTTGAACGTGAAAAGTAAAAACTTCTGGATTAATCTGATTTTTCTGTCTGTAAATCTGCGGGATAAAAAAACAGGTAACAATTAAGTCACAATTCAAATTGATCTACCGCGATCACTTCCCCAACCTTTAAATTTCCTAAAGTTTCTTCCCCAATTCTCACCCGTACCAATCTGAGGGTTGGAAAACCAACCGCAGCTGTCATTTTTTTTACCTGGCGAAATTTTCCTTCAGTTAAAGTAACAGAGGCCCAACTTGTTGGCCCGTGCCGTTCATCACGTATTTTTTTACCTCGCTCAGGAAAATCGGGAGGAGTTTCAAGTCTAAAAGCATTGCAGGGTTTGGTGATATATTTTTCGGCATTAAGGCCAATTTCAACACCGGTTTTCAGTTTTTCAATTGCTTCATCGTCAATTATTCCGTCCACCTGTACATAGTATTCTTTTTCCACTTTTTTACTACGCACGATCTCGCTCATTTCGCCACTGGTTGAGAGAAACAACAAGCCTTCTGAATCCTCATCCAGCCGTCCTATAGCCATCGTTTCTAAAGGAAAATCATATAACTCCCCCAACATTTTTTTGTTCTTTCTGGTAGTTTGATTGTTTACAAACTGGCTCAGGTAACCGTATGGTTTGTATATTTTGAAATGTTTATGGGAGGACATCTTGTAAAAATTTATTCGCGAAATTAAAGAATTATAGTCAAAATAGGAGATTCAAGGCTTCTATATTTTACGGTGAATTTTTGATTTAGAAGATTTGGCATTTTAAAATAAACTGGATATCTTCAGTGCGATTTCTTATGCAAAAATATTCCCGTAAAGGCCATTTTGGCATCATAAATACTAAAAATGGTTAAAATGTTCATTCAAAAGAATGTTTTATGATCAAATCGGATAGTTGAAGGTATCAAATTTCGGTAAAAAATTTTATGTTCTATGAAGAAGTTGTAATTTTCACACTTCAGGAGGTTTTTACCTTAATTAATAAACAGAAAATTCCTTTTAAACCTTGATTTAACGGGCTTTTTCTATTAATTGGGAAAATGCGGTTTTGTAGCTAAAGAAAACCAACCAAATGTAAAATTCTGTAATGTACCTTTTTCATTACGACCAATGTCCATTGTATTTTAAGATCGATAAAACAATTGATAACTTAAAATTTTAAAAACCAAAAGAAATGTCTGAACAAACGCCTTCCAAACTGTGAGAAAAATAATCAATATTGTTATCAGTATAGTTATACTGCTCAGTGCTCTTTTTATAGGTAAGTATATTATAGACAGTCAAAAAAAGATTGTTCCCAAATCGGATCTGATTGTTCAAAAAGTATTTGTGGACACGGTTTTAAACAAGACTTTACCGGTAGTTATTACCGCTAATGGCAATTTGGTTGCCCTTAAAAAAGTAGAGTTGTATGCCGAAGTTCAGGGTGTTTTACAATCTACGGGGAAACTTTTTAGGGAAGGGCAGCGTTACAAGGCCGGAGAAGCCTTATTGAAATTGGATGCCTCAGAGTTTTATGCTTCCGTTCAGTCTCAAAAAAGTAGCTTTTACAATCTTATAGCATCTGTGATGCCCGATTTGATACTGGATTACCCTCAATTTTCCGGGAAATGGCAAACTTATCTCAGTAATTTCGATATTGATAAATCCGTTCCGAAACTACCTGAAATCACTTCAGAACAAGAACGCTTGTTTTTGGCAGGCAGAAATGTTATTTCCACTTTTTACAATGTAAAAAACCTTGAGGAACGTTTGTCTAAATATATTTTGAGAGCACCGTTTTCAGGTATTTTGACCGAAACCCTGGTTACCGAAGGAACTTTGGTGCGCAGTGGCCAAAAAATGGGAGAATTTATTGATCCGGGCGTTTATGAACTTGGGGTTTCCGTGAATAAATCTTTTGCGGAATTTCTTAAAATAGGTGAAGTAGTGAAGCTTCATAATATCAATAAAACACAGGTTTTTGAAGGAAAGGTTGTACGAATTAATCCCAGGGTAGATTTAAACTCGCAAACCATCAAGGTATATATAAGTGTAGCAGGTGAAACACTTAAAGAGGGGCTTTATTTAGAAGCATCCATCAAAGGGGAAGACATAGAAAATGTGATTGAAGTGCCCCGGAGCTTGCTTCGTGATGACAAACAGCTCTTTGTTGTCCGCGATTCTATTTTAGATTTAATGGAGGTGACCCCGGTTTATTTTGGAGATCAGCGGGTGATTATCAAAGGGGTTCCGGACGGAACAAAAATTATTTCTAAAAGTATTCCCGGTGCTTATGCAGGCATGCTTGTTCAAATTTTAGCAGAATAAAAAGCAAATGCCATGAAAAAAGTCATTGAATATTTTATAAAATACCCCGTTGCTGTACAAATCTTTATTATTTTCTTTATCCTGTTTGGGGTGTTTGGGTTTTTGTCCATGAAATCCTCTTTTTTCCCGTTGACCGATTCAGAAATTGTTACCATTACTGCTGTTTATCCCGGTGCTTCTCCTCAAGAGATGGAAGAAGGTGTGGTCGTGAAAATTGAAGATAATCTAAAAGGCCTGGTAGGAGTTGATCGCGTAACCTCGGTCTCCCGGGAAAATTCTGCCTCCATAACCATTGAGAAAGAAAATGAAGCAGATATAGATGTAGTGTTGGCCGACGTAAAAAATGCGGTAGATAGGGTTCCTTCTTTTCCAACGGGTATGGAACCTTTAGTTGTGGCAAAAGTGGAAAATATTCGCCAGACTATTAGCTTTTCTGTCAGTGGTAAAGACATAGGTTTAGCGACTCTCAAGCAGATTACCCGCAATATCGAGAATGATTTACGCGGCATGGAAGGGATATCACAAGTTGAAATCACCGGATATCCGGAGGAAGAAATTGAGATTGCCGTAAGAGAAACTGATTTGTTGGCATATAATTTAAGTTTTCAGGAAGTTGCGCAGGCGGTTTCACGCGAAAACATTTTGATTACCGGGGGAAATATCAAAACTGATACAGAAGAATATCTAATAAGAGCCAATAACCGATCTTATTTTGGAGAAAGGCTAAATGATATTATTGTTAGGTCTGACAATTCCGGACGGGTTATTCGCCTGAGCGATGTCGCGACTGTAAGAGATCGGTTTGAAGAGACGCCAAATGCATCTTACTTTAATGGAAAACTTTCCGTAAATGTAAATGTCAGCAATACCAACAGCGAAGATTTAATTTCAACAGCTGCACAGGTAAATGAATATATAGAAACTTATAACCAAAGCCACAATAACATTAGCTTAGATGTGGTTAATGATTCATCTATTACATTGAATCAGCGTACAGAACTCTTGTTGCGAAATGGGGTGTTTGGTATCTCTCTTGTATTTTTAATTCTAGCTATTTTTCTAAATATCCGAATGGCTTTTTGGGTAGGTATAGGAATTCCTCTTTCTTTTCTTGGAATGTTTGTTTTTGCTTCCCAACTAGGCATCACCATTAATTTGCTTTCACTTTTCGGAATGATCGTGGTGGTAGGTATTCTTGTAGACGATGGGATCGTGGTTGCTGAAAATATCTATCAACATTTTGAACGCGGGAAATCCCGTGTCCGGGCCGCCATAGACGGTACTATGGAAGTGATTGCGCCAATTGTGTCCTCTATAATTACAACGATTTTAGCATTTTCTGCCTTCTTGTTTTTTGATAGCCGGATTGGTGATTTCTTTGGGGAAGTTTCAAAAATTGTAATGATCACTTTGGCTGTTTCGCTAATTGAGGCTTTACTCATATTGCCTGCACATATTGCCCACTCCAAAGCTTTGGTACATGAGGGAGATATAGGTCCGGGTAAAAGGAATATGATTGACAGGGCTTTTGATAAATTCAAAATAGTAAACCATTATGGGGACCGCGCCATGGATTTCCTGCGAGATCGACTTTACGTTCCTGTACTGACTGCATTTATGAAGAACAAATTAATTACCATTTCGTTCTTATTTGCCATTTTGATCCTTACCATTGCTTCCATGTCCAGCGGTATTATCGGGAGGGCGCTTTTCCCAAGAATTGCAAGTGACCGGGTTTCTATAAGCCTGGCCATGCCGGAAGGGACAAATGCAAAAATCACAGATTCTATCATCAGTATGATTGAAGCTAATGCGTGGTTGGTCAATGATGATTTGACCAAAAAACAATCGGGGAACAAGCAGGTAGTTGAAAACATAATCAAACGAATTGGGCCGGGTTCTTCAAATGCTTCCCTACAAATTAACTTGTTGCCCGGTGAAGAACGCGATTTAGAGTCTTTTGTTATTACCAACGCCGTTCGGGACAAAGTAGGTCCCGTTTATGGAGTTGAAACCCTTACGTTTGGATTTGGGGGTAATTTTGGTGGTAGTCCGGTTTCAGTTTCTTTATTGGGGAACAATATTGAACAACTCCGATTGGCCAAAAATGAACTCAAGAAAAACTTGATAGAAAACCCGACACTTAAGGACGTGAATGACAATGATCCGGAGGGCATTAAGGAAATTCGCGTGAAACTGAAAGAAAATGCCTATCCAATAGGATTGGATTATCAAACTGTGATGGCCCAGGTGCGTAACGGATTTTTTGGTTTTCAGGCACAGCGTTTCCAAAGAGGCCAGGATGAAATCAAGGTGTGGACAAGATATGAGCGATCAGACAGGTCTTCAATAAATGATTTGGACGATATGCGTATTATTACCCCAACCGGGGAACGTGTACCGTTTTCAGAAATTGCAGAATATGAAATAGTTCGTGGAGAAGTGGCCATCAATCATTTGAATGGCTTGCGGGAAATTCAGGTGAATGCCGATTTGGAAAACCCTAACTCTAACTCCGGTGCTATTTTAGACGATATCAAAAATGATGTGGTACCAACTATTCTCGGTAAATATCCTTCTGTGAAAGTTTCATATGAAGGTCAAAGTCGGGAGGCAGCTAAAATTCAAAATTCGGCTTCTAAAGTATCCCTGGTGATCCTGTTCCTGATTTTTGTGACCATCTCCTTTACATTTCGGTCTTTAAGCCAGCCTATTCTCCTAATGATCCTCATTCCGTTTAGCATCATCGCTGTAGCCTGGGGACATTGGCTTCACGGTTTCCCTGTCAATATATTGTCCTGGTTGGGAATTATCGCGTTGATTGGCGTAATGGTGAATGATGGTTTGGTACTAATCCATAAATTCAACAGTTTATTAAGGGAAGGTGTCAAATTTGAAGATGCACTCATCCAGGCCGGGCGCACAAGGTTCAGGGCAATTCTCCTTACTACGGTAACCACTGTGGCGGGAATGGCACCATTGCTTCTTGAAGGAAGTCGGCAGGCTCAGTTTCTCAAGCCCATGGCCATCTCTATTTCCTACGGGATAGCTTTTGCATCGCTGTTGACATTATTCATTCTGCCTATTTTTCTTTCCTTCAATAACAGTTTGAAAGGTAATATAAAATGGTTGAAGAGCGGCGAACGTGTACCACGGGAGGAATTGGAAAACGCGATTAAAGAACTTAAAGCAGAACAAGAAGATGAAATTAACCAATAATTCAATAGCTTTTTTTATTCTCCTGTCACTCTGCACTCTTATTGTACCTGCACAGGAAATTTTAAGCAAAGAAGAGGCTGTCAAAATCACCCTGGAAAACAACTATGGTGTTCAGATAGCCAAGAACGACATTAAAATTGCCGATAATAATGATGGTTTGTTAAATAGTGGCTATCTCCCGACTGTCTCGGCAAGTTCCAATGCTACTTATGTTCGGGACCATAGCAATACAGCATTTTTCGGGGATGGTACCTCTACGGAACTCATCAATGCCGAATCACGTCGTTACAATGCTGCAAGCACCATTAATTACACCTTGTTTGATGGTTTGGGCCGCTTGTACAATTACAAAAGACTAAAAGAATCTTATCAACTCTCAGAACTTCAGGCCCGGCAAACTATAGAGGCCACCATTTTTCAATTAATGACCGGTTATTTTGATGTGGCAAGGCTTAAACAAACGGCGCAAACCGCACAACAATCGCTGCAGATTTCCAAAAATAGGTTGATTCGTGCCGAATACGTCTATGAATACGGACAAAATACCCAACTCGATGTTCTCAATGCCGAAGTTGATGTCAACAACGATAGTATTGTTTTTCTGAATACCGAACAACTCTATATGAACGCAAAACGAGACCTGAACTTTGTGATGGGCAGGGAAGTTCAAACAGATTTTGATGTTGACACCACGGTAACCTTTATCCCTACATTGAGATTGGATTTGTTGCTTGAAGAAGCTAAAAAGAACAATGTTTCGCTTTTGCAAGCCGACACCAATATCAACATTCGTGAATATGATTTAAAAGTCGATCGTTCAGATTTTCTACCAACTCTGGGGGTATCTGGAAGTTATAATTGGGCGGAGTCTCAAAATAACTCTTCGTCTTTCCTATCCTCACAAGAAGCTTATGGTTTTTCGGGTTCTGCCACTTTAAGTTGGAATATATTTGACGGGAGTAACATCAATAGGGTGAAAAACTCTAAAATTGCCATTGAGAACGAAGAAATTCTCAAAAAACAAATTGAACAGCGAGTTGTACTGGATGTGTCCAATGCTTTTGAAACCTACGAAAATCAATTATTTGTACTTCAAACACAAGAAAAAAACCTACTGACCAATAATAGGAATTTCCAACGCTCTGAAGAACAGTTTAAACTGGGACAAATTACCTCCATTGAATTTCGTCAGGCTCAGGTGAATCTAATCAATGCTAAAGTCAATAGGGATACAGCAAAATTTGACGCTAAACTGGCCGAGATTAATTTGTTGCAATTGTCCGGAAATTTATTGGACGTGAAATTTTAAACAAGTGCACTAAATTCTCTCTTTTCTTGAAGATAAATTTAACCTATCAGATAGGGGTCAGTCCTTTATTTAAAGGTTCGCACAGATCGCCAATTTTCTTCTCCCTGCAAAGATTTCCAAAAAGATCTCTTCCACTTTATAGTCATCGTGAATTGGACAAGTATGTTTTGAAGAGCATTTGTAAAAACCACGACTACTTTGACCAAATTATTCTTTCGGGTAATAAAAATGAGTTTAAGGAATCTGAAAGTTTTTCAATGATTCCTTAAACTCAATCTATATTTTTTTCAAAATTGTGCGATTAAACCTATGCGTTTTTAAATAATTTCTTAATGCTGATCTCACGCATTTCCGCTTTTCTTATTTTTCCGGTCACCGTCATTGGGAACTCATCCACAAAAAGGATGTACTGTGGGATTTTGTAATAGGCGATCTTTCCGCGGCAGTATTCCTTGATCTCAATTTCGGTGATTTTAGATCCTTTTTTTAACTGGATCCAGGCACAAATCTGCTCTCCAAACTTTTCATCTGGCACTCCAATTACTGAAACTTCCTCAATTCCTGGATGGGTGTACAAAAATTCTTCGATAACTTTAGGATAGATATTCTCACCTCCTCTTATGATCATATCTTTTATACGCCCTACAATACTCACATAACCTTCTTCATCTATAATTGCCAGGTCACCGGAATGCATCCAGCGGGCACTGTCAATACTTTCGCGGGTTTTTTCTTCATCTCCCCAATATCCTAACATCACTCCAAAACCACGGGTGCACAATTCCCCCGGTTCACCTATTGGGATTACCTGCCCGGTTTCGGGATTGATAATCTTGATCTCGGTATGCGGCAGGATTTGCCCCACTGTACTTATCCGCTTTTCAAAAGGAGCATCAATCCTTGTTTGTGTGCTTAAAGGGCTGGTTTCGGTCATTCCGTAACCAATTTCCACCTCGGTCATATTCAATTCCTTTTGAACCCGTTTCATCAATTCCGAAGGGCATAAAGATCCCGCCATGATCCCGGTGCGAAGTGAACTTAGGTCATATTTTTTTAATTCAGGATGGTTTAACTCGGCAAAGAACATTGTAGGCACTCCATAAAGTGAAGTAGCTTTTTCTTCTTCTACCGCTTTTAGTACCAGTTCAGGATTAAAACCTTCTGAAGTGTATATCATTGCAGCGCCTTTGGTAATACAGCCCAGGTTTCCCAGCACCATTCCGAAGCAATGGTATAGTGGCACCGGGATTACTATTTTGTCTGTATGGTTAAGGTTTTGAATAGTAGTGATAATGTCGGCATTATTGAGAATATTGTGATGGCTAAGGGTCGCGCCTTTTGGGCGGCCAGAGGTACCGCTTGTAAACTGAATGTTGATAGGTTCGTCGAAACTCAGATTTCGCTGAATTTCCAATACTTCATTTAAGTTAATTTCGCTTCCCATATCCATAAATTCATCCCACATCACAATCCCTTGCAGGTTTTTTGGAGCCAGGGAGATTACGGTTTTAAGGTAAGGTAAGGTCTTCGATTCAAAAAAGGCATCATCGTTTTCATAGAGCTCAGGTGCCAATTCATAGATCATTTCGGTATAATCTGAGGTTTTAAATTTATCGCCGATTACCAAGGCCTTGATCTGTGTATGGTTTAAAGAATATTCAAGTTCGTTGGTGCGATAACCAGGATTGATGTTTACCAGGATCGCTCCCAGCTTAGCCGTGGCAATTTGAACAACCAGCCATTCCACACAGTTATTTGCCCAAATCCCAACTCGATCCCCTTTTTCAATGTTAATGGCCCTAAATCCTTTGGCACAATGGTTTACCTCAATTTGCAGCTTCTCATAGTGTGCCGAGCAAGCAATGACGGCAATAAATAGTCATTGTGAACTGTAATTAAGATGGTAGAACCGACCTGCCAGTGTCGACTTATAGGAGAAGGCATTAAACCACCTAAAGGTGCTTTGGT
>Ga0314774_1001076_pt1 | contig 18712 bp, 15 predicted proteins | sample MetaGCBIA2018_FD_204515 | JGI IMG/M metagenome (GOLD analysis project Ga0314774, IMG submission 204515) | Cryopeg brine microbial communities from Beaufort Sea near Barrow, Alaska, United States - CBIA 2018 | ecosystem: Environmental > Aquatic > Marine > Coastal | place: USA: Alaska | collected...
CAACGTTGCTAACTATGACGCCTCTTGGAAAGAGTGGGGCAATGACTTCAGTTTAGCCATTGAAAAAGAAGCGCCTAAATCTGCTACGCATTAAATCGAGTTATCCGATGTATGACAGGGTAAGTAATTAAAGGACCTCCTTCATGTGGCACAGCCTTAGCATCCGTTCACAACTTTTTGCACTGACCTCGTTCATGCTGTTAGGCCTAACTCTGGCGACGCTTTCCCTAACCTACTGGTTAGATCAAAAGCAACGCGAAGCACTTGCTATTGATCTCTCACAAACCCTGAACAACTCTTTAAGTCATGATATGCTCAAAGCCCTTGTCAGTAATGAGACCGATGTTTTCTCAGACCTCTCATTCCGCTTATCGCAATTTAACTCAGTCGATCGGGTGCTGCTTTATAACGACCAGCATCAAGCTGTGTTTGAATACAAATCTAAACCCACTTATAAGTATGATCAATTAATAGCGAAAGCAACCGAAGAGCCACGCTTTTCGGGGGTCAATTTATATGTCAAACGGCCCTTAGCCGTTGATGAATATACTTTTGGGGAAGTTGTCTACATTATTGACATGCATGATCTCACTACTCAATTAAATGAACATTTAATCTACTTAATTATTGCCTTCCCTTTGGAACTTCTAATTGGATTCTTTCTGACTCTTAGGCTGAGTCGACTCTACTCTAGACCTTTTGAAACCCTTGCATCCGCGATGAAAAACAGCCAACCGGGCAAAAATATTTTTCCCATACTCTCCACAACCTCTCAAAATGAAGTGAAATCGTTATTTGATGGTTTCAATCAAATGATGTCCCAAATTTCGACCACGACAGAACAGTTGCGTTACCAAGCAGAGCGTGACCAACTCACGGGGCTTTACAACCAACAGGGCTTTCAAACAAAACTAGACCACTTCTTGCACGCTGAAGACCAACCCGTTGTGACCCGTCATATCCTACTACAAATAGACTTAGACCAATTTAAGCTGATTAATGACTCTGTCGGTCATGTGGCGGGTGATGAACTACTGAAGATGATTGCCACGAGCTGTGCGGCCGACTTACCAAAGAACAGTATTTTAGCAAGAACAGGAGGAGATGATTTCATGATACTCATTCCCAACTGCTCACTTGAGGAGGGTACCCAACAAGCCCAAAAAACGTTGGCGACCTTAAAAGACTTCCGTTTTATCTGGGAGGGAGAGTCCTTATCGGTCTCTGCTTCAATGGGTTTAGTGGCCTTTAAGCCTTTTGAATACACCTTAGAAGGTCTCTCTAAAGCCGCTGACTCTGCCTTTTATGCGGCAAAATCTGCTGGCCGCAATCAACTGCATATCTACCAGCCAGGTGATTCCAGTACACAAAAATTTGACCGTGATATTGAAGTGGCTGGTTTTATCAAAGAAGCGCTTGGTGACGGTCCTTCACGCTTTGAGCTTTTTGCGCAAGCCATTGTTCCATTACAAACAGAGTCGACTAAAATCGGTTATGAAATTTTGCTACGGCTATGGGACAACAAAGGAAACTTTATTCCCCCTGATTTCTTTTTGCCCACCGCTGAACGCTATCAAATGATGGCGGAAATTGACATGTTTGTCCTGTGGACATTTTTAGAAACCGTTACCCAACACCCTGAACACATTCAAAACCTGCATGCAGCACATGTCAATTTGGCAGGTGGCTCATTAAACAACCATGCATTTCAAGTTAAGGTAAAACAGGCCATTGATTTTTTCGATTTTCCGTGGGAAAAACTCAGTTTAGAACTGACAGAAACCTCCGCCGTCGGTAACTTAACAAAAGCATCTGACTTTATTCAATATTGTAAAAACCAACATATTGGTTTTGCTTTAGATGATTTTGGTACGGGCATGTCCTCTTTTGAATACCTAAAAAATCTACCGTTTGATGTGGTTAAAATTGATGGCAGCTTTGTGAAAGATATGCATACTGATCCCACCGATAAAGCCGTGATACGGTATATTCAAGAAATAAGTGCTTTGCGTAATCAAGAAACGGTTGCAGAGTACATTGAAACCATGGAAGATGTTAAAGTCTTAACTGAAATTGGCATTACTTATGGTCAAGGTTATTACCTTGGCAAACCTAAACCCCTGACAGAGTGGCTTAATCCCTAGTGACCTCCAATAATCTAACTTTTTTACGCCAAACCCTCACCCAACACCACCATCGCGTTTTAGTGATTTTAAGTGGTCAAAGACATTGGCAATCGGCCCAATTAGAAAATCTGTGGACACCGCTTGAAACCGTGCTTTCGATAGGGTCTAAAAAAGATCGACTTTCTCCTCAAGACCTTAATACCACTCTTGAAACACTTGAAAGCAAACAGCTCATTCACTCTCTAGGACAAGAATTAGAGGGTGTGATTCTAGATGCCTCAGAAGGATTAAGTGCCAATACGCTCGGCATTGCTGCAGGGATGGTTAAAGGCGGAGGGCTATTTGTCGTACTCACACCTGAGATCAAAGAGTGGCGTGCCCAGCCAAACCCAGACAATGCAAGATTTCTTAACTCACCACTTGGCATTGAACAAGCACACCCTTATTTTATTGACCATCTCATTCAGCAATGGCAGGCACCTCATCAACAGGTACTCTGGCTCAGCGAGAGTGACACAAAGTCCAACTCTTCCTTAAAAATTGAATCTTTTACACAAAGATTAATTGACCAGGCTGCCATCTCAACCTCACTCAAAGAGCGCCTTCCAACTCTGGATCAGCAACAGGTGATACAAGCCATTCACCGTGTTGCGTTTGGTCATAGAAAACGACCGTTGGTCGTGAGTGCCGACAGAGGGCGCGGTAAAAGTAGCGCTTTAGGCTTAGCAGCGGTGCACTGTTTACTGGATGGAAAACAAGAGATCGTCCTTACTGCCAGCCGCCTTGATCAGGCAAAGATGGCATTTGAACACGCCATAAAGGCGGTTATCAAAGCGGCTGAAACACTGGATATTAACATTGAAACAAAGCAACCAGGCCTGGTCAGTTTTCGTTTTCAAAATCAACTCAAAACCTTTAGGTTCATTGCTCCCGATCAATTAATGATAAACCCCACACAAGCCGATGTTTTAATGGTCGATGAAGCCGCACACCTGCCAACCCCTTTATTGACTCAGCTGCTGCATCGCCATCACCGTTTGGTCTTCGCCACGACTTTGCATGGCTATGAAGGTTCTGGCAGGGGCTTTGAATTACGTTTTAAAAAGACACTGAATACGTTCACGCCAGACTGGAAAAACCTGCACTTAAAGCAACCGATTCGTTGGGCAGAAAATGATCCACTTGAAACGGCAATCAACCAGGCTTTATTTCTAACACCAAATCCACTTGAGTCCAATCTAGTCAATGATTTAAAACACTTTAACAAGGAAAATATTGCCCTCCAGGAAGAGAGTATTCATGACTTAGTAAACGATTCGAAATTATTGCACACAATCTTTGAACTACTGGTTCAGGCACACTACCAAACCAGTCCAAATGATTTCCAACAACTCTTAAGCGCCCCGAATCTGAAAATTATAACCGCCAAACAAAATCACCGATTACTCGGCGTTGTACTCTGCATTGAAGAAGGTAAAATTATGCCGACTTCGAACCGTGTTCATGGTCATTTGGTGCCACAACTGCTCTGTAAAAACTATGCCTCGGGAGACTTCAGCCTACTCTCTACCTGGCGTATTATGCGCATCGCAGTGCACCCGGAATATCAACAGCAAGGCATTGGCAAAAAGCTTCTAAAAACGGTACAAAACCTCGCCCGTCATGCTCGTATCGATTATCTCAGCAGTAGTTTTGGCGCCAGCAATGAACTTCTGCCTTTTTGGTTTAATCAAGGGTATACCCCCCTTCATGTTGGTGTAAAGCGCGACAAAGCCAGCGGCAGCCATAATATTGTGGTCACTTTGGCATTAAGCGCCATGGCACAACAAGCGTTAGCCACGATACAACGCGTATTTCAAGCGCAATTTCCTCATACCGTCATCGAGCCCTTATATTTCGTACCCACCCAGCAAATCTTAGCGGTTTTAAAGACGTTTCGTTTTAAAACTCAGAAACCGCAACTTGAAGCGTCGGCGATCGCTTATGAGTCAAAACAACGTCAATATGAGTCAATCAGTGGTTTGCTGTGGGAGTGGAGTATCCGGAATCCGCAAACGTTGGATCACGCCAGCCATTTTCAGCAGGCTGTTTGGGGCGATAAAGTATTGAAAAAACAGAGTTGGCAAGATGTTGCGCACCATAATCACTTGTCAGGGCGCAAAGAAGTGGAAACAATCATGCAAGAAATGCTTACCGAGATCCTTTCTGACTCTCGTAAAACGGTCGGCCAACGCATATTTCAAGCCGATTTGCGCCGAACGTAGATGGGCTCAACCACAGACAAAAAAGCCCGAGTAACGTAAGTCCACTCGGGCTTTTTGCATTTTAATAAACGAAAAAACGTTCTATGAATCAAAAACCACTGTTTTCTTGCCATGGATTAAAACACGATCTTCAAGGTGGTAACGCAAACCACGCGCCAAAACCATTTTTTCAACATCTCGTCCTAACCGCTTCAAATCCTCAATGGACTTAGAGTGATTCACACGAATCACATCCTGCTCGATAATGGGTCCTTCATCTAACTCTTCTGTCACATAATGACAGGTGGCTCCAATCAACTTAACACCACGTGCACTCGCTTGATGGTAAGGCTTTGCACCCACAAATGAAGGTAAGAAACTGTGATGGATATTGATAACTTGCCCGGCGTAATCGGTACACATCTGCGGTGGCAAAATTTGCATATAGCGTGCTAAAACAATCATGTCTGCACCATATTGTTTAGCTAAAATTTCGGTTTCTGCAAACGCTTGTGACTTAGTCTCTGGTGTAACAGGCACATGATGAAACGGGACTTTATACCACTCAACCATCGACCGTAAATCGTCATGATTGGCAATCACACAAGCAATTTCACCCGGCAATTCATTCTCGTGCCAACGGTGCAGCAAATCCGCCAAACAGTGCGACTCTTTAGAGGCAAACAACGCAATCTTTTTAGGTTTTTCAGAATCTGAAATATACCAAGTCATGTTAAACGCATCGGCGATAGGCTGAAAGCCTTGTTCAAAAGCTTCAAAATCATCCGAAAGAGAACTGGCTAAAATCTCGTGACGCATAAAAAACCAATTATCTGTTGGATCGGTGTGGTGGTTCGCTTCCACGATACAACCGCCCTGTTCAGCGATGTATGCGGCAACTTTGGCTACAATTCCCACTTGATCAGGGCAAGAAATGACTAAACGATAAACATGACTCATAACGACAGACTCTCTTCATAAGAAAATAATGCCCATATAATATCAAATGCGTTCAAACATAGGCAAAAGGTCGACAAATATTTTTTCATTTGAATAACCATCAAGTCGTTCACTCCTAACGCCCTCTATATACTTGACAAAATTTCACACCACCCTAGCGATGCCCATTTTTGATTAAAATGTATCTCCAATGCTCTTTTTGAATCTATTGTATGCAGACCATTACGGCCAACTTCTATGCTTTTGACTGATTTTTGAAGTCAGTTGCGCTATAATTGCGCGCATTAATACCTCCTTTATCCATTATTTGAAGCCATTGGGAAACCTCATGAAAATCGTCTCTTTCAATACCAATAGCGTTCGTCTGCGCCTACATCAATTGCAATCACTCACCGATAGAATTAAACCAGACATTATTGGGTTACAAGAGACCAAAGTACAAGACCATGATTTTCCAATCGAGGCCATTGAAGAGATGGGCTATAACGCGATTTTTATCGGTCAAAAAACCCACTATGGCGTGGCACTTTTATATCGCAAAGGAATTGAGCTCATCGATTCCCAAAAGGGCTGGAAAACCGACGATGAAACGGCACAAAAGCGTATGATCATTGGTGATTTTAAATTAGAAAATGGCGAAACTGTTCGAGTGGTAAATGGCTACTTCCCTCAAGGAGAGTGCCGTACACATGAAACTAAATTTCCCGCAAAAGCTCGTTTTTATGAAGACCTAATGTCGTACTTAGAAACCGAGTGTGATCGTGAGCAAGCGCTCGTTGTGATAGGTGATTTTAATATCTCGCCGACTGATTTGGATATTGGTATTGGTGAAGACAATCGTAAACGCTGGTTACGCGACGGCAAGACCAGCTTTTTACCGGAAGAGCGAGAGTGGTGGGCACGTTTATTAAACTGGGGATTGAAAGATACGTTTCGCAGCATTCATCCAGAAGAAGACAATATCTTTAGTTGGTTTGACTATCGCTCTAAAGGGTTTGACCGTGAACCGCGTCGAGGCCTGAGAATTGACACAGTGCTAGCGACCCATTCGTTAAATGCCAAAGCGGTAGACAGTAAAGTGGGTTATGAAGAACGCGCTATGGAAAAGCCTTCTGATCACGCGCCTATTTGGACAGAGTTTAAACTCTGAGAATACGCCTTGAGATAAGCGACTCAAGCAGAACCTTATCACCAACAACCTTCGGTTTGAAAAATTCCGTTAAGGTTTATAGGATTTAAAATGACAGCTGTTATTCACCCACTGAAAGTGGTTCATGTCGAAAAACTCGCTCCACAAATTATTCAGATTTTAATGCAAGCTGAGCATCCGATTACGTATGCTTCCGGACAGTATATTATGCTTGGATTTAACAGTGAGGACCTTAAGCCTTTCTCGATTGCATCAGCACCACGTGAGGATGGTTTAATCGAATGTCATATTCGTAATCTGGACGATAGTGAATGGATGCAAGCTCTATTTGCAGTGCAAACGGGGGATCACCTGGTCATGCAGGGACCAAAAGACCAGATGCAACTGCAACCTGCACATCAGCCTATTATATTTGTGGCAGGTGGCACAGGCTTTGCGCCCATGAAAGCCTTATTAGACTCTTTACTTAAGCAAGGTACAGGCGTTCCTGTACACTTTTACTGGGGAGCCCGTTCGGTAGCGGATCTGTACCAGCACGACACTATGTTGGCCTTAATGCAAACCCATGCAAATATGCAATACATCCCCGTAATATCGGGTGAAGCAGAGCTGTGGAATGGTTTAACAGGCCTAGTACATGAACAAGTTTTACAACAACATCCTAACTTAGAACATACGACCGTCTATATGTGCGGACCTTGGCCGATGATGCAAAAAGCCAAGTTAGATTTTTTGGCGGCAGAGATAGACCCTATCCATCTTATTTGTTAAAACTAAAAATCATAAGAGATCAAAAATGAATTATTTCAAGCGCGCTGCTCTCATCTTTCTCAGTATATCAAGCCTATCAAGTGTCTCAGCGAATGCGCTTGAACTGACACCTTATGAAGGGTGTTTAAATACAGTGATGCAACAAGCAACGGATGAGATGACGGTTGCTGACATAAAACAAGCCTGCATCCGTCAAAAAACAGCTTCTCTTCCTTTGGAAAAACGTCGAATTAATGAACAACTCACTGAAGATAATCCCTTTGTACTGACACCGCACCTGCTCAACTATGCGATTATTGGGCACTATACCAATAGCGTTAATAAAGCGCCTTTTGAAGACAATGTCGGTCACCCCCTCGATTTTAAAGACCAAGAATTGCAATTCCAATTAAGCTTTAAATTTCCACTGGCGAAAGACCTACCTGTTCTGGGCAGAAATATTGATCTCTATGCCGCCTATACCAACCGTTCTTTTTGGCAGTTTTTTGATGACAAAGACTCTATTCCTTTTAGAGAGACGAATCATGAGCCTGAAGTATGGGCAGAATTTCATGCTGATCTAGATTTCTTAGAATACAACCTGCACAAAGTCGCCATAGGGCTTAGTCACCAATCCAATGGCCAATCTGGGTCTCTTTCTCGTGGCTGGAACCGTCTTTACGTGCAAGGATTTCTTCAACATAAAAACAGCTACTTAAGTTTTAAAACTTGGCAGCGTTTTGAAGAATCAGACAAAATTGATAACCGTTTTGACTACGCCAAATACCTGGGCGATTATGAGATTGAAGCCGCCTATAAAGTACGAGAACACTCTTTTGGATTAAAGGTGCGGAATCGTTATATATTGAATAAATATGGCTCCGTACAACTTGACTATACTTACCCCTTAACAAAACGTTTAAAAGGCTATATACAGTGGTTCAGCGGCTACGGTGAAAGTTTAATTGATCTTGATTACCATACCAATAAAATCGGTATTGGAATCGTGCTTGCAGATCGAATCTAAGCCTGATTCATCGCCCAATAACATTTACATACCTCATGACCTCTCACACTGAATCGATCAAGACCATAACAAAACTTTAATTTGATGGTGAATGGGCTATTACTGGCTAATAACGCTCACGAGATCAGCACAATCTGCTCCATTTTTACTTATTCAACTGGTCTAAAACATACTAAGGGCGTTAATCGAGTAGCGAACTTCCCTCTAGGCGAACAATCGCTTCCTTATAGGTCAAGGCTGCTTGATTATCTTTACCTTCGGCTTCATAGCATTGCGCAAGCGCATGATACGTTTCCACCTCTGGACGAATTTTTAGACTCTCTTGTAGGTGATTTTGTCCACGGCCCCATAACTGACTACGACAGGCTAAGCGTCCCAATGATAATAATAGAACGGGATTGTTTTCTTGGTCTTTCAACCACATCTCCGCTTTTTTCAAGCGTTCAAATGCAGGCCCTAGCGTAAGGCGCCCATACTGATAGACTAAACGATCATTCCACTCTTTTTTAAGAGCCTTTTCTATTAATAAGGCCAAACCGACTTCCTGACCTCTACCAATTCTTTGCTCCACATATTCCACCAAAACTTGCGGAATGAGCTTTTGCCTAGAGTTCAATTCTGCCCATAAAGCATCGAGTGTCGTTTCATCCATGGCGGTGGCCAACTTGCCTGCTAATAAACTGTGTTCAAGTGCCAACAGCTCGGTTTTGTCTATTGCGCGTGTTTTTTTGATGACGGGTAGCAAATCCTCCAATCTTTTCCAGAGTCCTAATTGGCGCAATGCCAAGCTATATTCTGCCAAAATGGTAATGTGTTTTGGGTGTTGTTCGTGTAATGTTTCTAGAATACTCAATGCCACTTCGGGCTGTTCTTCCCAAAGTAAACGGGCTTCGACTAAACCAATGGTGACATAATCAGAAACGTACTCGTCACGTGCCTGCTGGAGATACTGATCGCGTCGGTCATATGCCTTTTGATTATGAGCCATCTTGGCAGCACTCAAATAATGAACCAGACCGGCTTCACTCTGTTTAGCACTTTTGATCAACTGTTTTTCAGCCGTTTGCCAGTCTCCATACTCTAAGGCAATCATCCCTTTTGCCATAGAATTTTCGGCTTTACTGTATCGATGCAAGCGTCGGCTGTGACGCCAGAAAACAGGTAGATGCCAAAGGTTTAAAAACAGACGAATCAGAAAATAGCCTGATATAAAAGCCACCGCCACAGCAGCCACTAAAAAACTCAGACTCGTTTCGATAACCCAGTCGTTCCAAACCATAGAAACCTGACCATTGTCATACAGTAGCAAGGTCGCTAAACCAGTGCCTACTAAAAAAACAATCGCCCAAATTAAGATTAATCGCATGTGCTTTTTTATCCCTTTACTGAAACATTGGGGGTACTAAGCTTTTCTTAATACCCTAAAACTGATAGGTAAGGTTAAAGTATGATTTTCATTTTGTAATCACTTGACTACAATTCGCTTTGAACCGTCATAATGGCCAATGGCTGGCGAAAGTCGAACCTCAATGTCTTGAAAGGCTCCAATAGACGTGAAAATGTCGGCGATTGTCCCTCAAAATGATCCATTATAAATTTCTGTAAATCAGCCGTTGCAATAGACAAGCGGTTAACCGACTCAGTCTCTAATGCCCAATCTATACGATCAACCATTAACAACGCTCTTTGTATGAATACATCGTGCATAATCAACGATTCTACTTGAGTTTGTTCAGCCAGAGTCTCACGCTTTTTCAGTGAAATCATCTGTCCAAATCGTGTCATGAGTTGATCAAATGCTGATTGAGAACTAATCTCTTCGCCGAGATAGATTTTTTCATGACTGGCTGCACCAGGTCTCTCCATGATAGGTTTATTATTCACTTTTGAAGCCTTATTACCGTTGAGGGATAAGGCCTTCACTGCCTCTTTTAAAGCCTGGGTGTTGATCAGTGTATCTCTTTGTGCGCTCTTTTGAAGGAGTGCCAAACTCGTCAAATCCTGACCAATCAAACGTGCTAAAGTCGTCACTTTGGGAAAGTCACTTAATCCAACGGCTTGCTCTAAAGCCAATAACTGTTGGGTGGTCTGGTCAACACGACCTTGCATAACCCATTGTGTATTGATTTCAACAATCCATTGCTGAATTTGAAATGCACTTAAAGTCTGTTGAGTGGTTAATGCCTGTTGATGTGCATTAAAATCAGATAACTCACTAATTCTAGAAGCGAGTTCATCTATTTGGGTTTGAAATTTTTCAACTAACGGTTTGACAGAAGCTTCAGTGGTGCCTGAATGTTTTTGAGCTTCAATCTCTGAATTAAAAGATGGTTCAGTGCTTTTTTGAAGATCTTCAGATGGAAGGCTAGCCGTTTTGCTCAACGATGAAAACTGTTCCTGAAGCTGGAGCAACTGTTGCTGCATTGAATTTTTGAGACCATCCAAATCAGCCTGACTAACTAATTCTGTGCGAGCAAGCGCTTCCGTTACGGCACTCTCTACGGTTTTTTGGGAGTTGGTCTCTTTGGATTCTTGTGCGGCCAGCCTAGATTCCAATGCCTGGTTATCTTTATAAAGTTGAGAAACATCGGACTGCAAAGTATTGATATGCTGTACCAGCCATGCGCTATTCGGGCGCGTTACAAACAGAACCAAAATGACCACAATAAACAGTGATACCCACAACAAGTAGCTACGATAGCGTGTAAACCAAGAAGGTTTCTTTGGGGTTTGGCTTGCACGAGCACCAGACTGAGCGTCGGTCGCTTTGGAGTTAGAATAAACGCGCCCTTTGGCACTTTTTTCTTCGAAACTCTGCTCAGCGTGTTTGTTTAACACTTCACCTTCCAATGCGGCTGAGGTGTCAATCGCTTGTTGGGAACGCCCTGTATTGGAGGTTTTATCCTGCTTTGTCATATTGTTTAACCTATTTAAGACTTACCCTAGTTTAAGAAATTGTCCGCTTAAGTATGCTACGTGTCGTTCTGAGAATTTGGAGCGTTCTGTTAGAGATTATAAACTCTGTTCGATGGTTTGAATAATACCTAAATCACTCTGTTCAGTCACCACTTGGATATCTGTCGGCCAACCCTGTTGGAACATAACTTGTTTAATTCTTTGACTAAAAACAATCGTGTTGCTAAGAAATGACCAGGCCTGGTTGGATTGTTTTTGTCCATCCGAGCATAATTGATAACCTGTCTCAAATTGAAGTAAATTCGCCATTAAGCTTTCAAAACTCGCCACACTGGTGATCAACAGAATGGGCTGAGAAGCGTTGATAAAAGAACGCCAGGCTTGGGGACAAAATGGAGCTGAAACCCTTTTGTAAACATCCCAATAATCCACCAAACCGCCTCTTGCTGTCAGCTGATCCATTAATAAATTACGGCCTGCCTGCCCTTTGACAATAAGTATCGACTGACCTTTCATAGCCTGCATAGCAGGGTGCTCTAATAGCGTTTCACTGTCATAAGGCCCTTTTCCTAAACACGCAACCGGCAGTTGAACATCCAGTGCAGCTTGTTGAGTTGCTTTACCAATGGCAAAAAATTGAGTCTTCGAAAACTCAACAGCAGATCTCAAATTAAGATGGCTTCTTAAAACCCCTTGCACAGCATTCACGCTGGTCAAGATGACCTTATCATACTGCTCTAAGTCTTTGCTTAAAGATGTCCTTAAGACTTTTTGAGAATCCCATTGAATCTCTAATGTTGGACAATACAAGACTTGGCCACCCGCTTGCTTAACCGACTCAGACAGACCTTCTGCCTGATGTTCTGGCCGTGTATTCAGCAAGGTAAAACGTGGCAAGTTTCGCATTAACGTAACCTCCTCAAACGCGCCCGATTAACCTTTATGCAAGTCAGAGGCATAAACTTCATCCAAAATAGCTTTCGCACCCTGGGCGAGTAGCTTCTCACCTAAAGTAGTTCCTAATGCTTTGGCATCTTTTTTATCGCCTTCGATACTCGCGGTTAAAACAACAGAACCATCTAACTCAGCGACCAAACCGCGTATAAATATTTTATCACCATCAAGTTCTGCAAAGACTCCAATAGGCACTTGGCAACCGCCTTCTAGGCGGTGATTCATAGCACGTTCGGCAATAGAGCGAATCTCCGAATCACGATGGTTTAAGACTTTGATGATATCTAAGGTTTCCTGATCATTTTCGAAATACTCGATGCCTAAAGTCCCCTGAGTCACGGCTGGCAAACAAAGCTCTGGTGAAATTTCGTGACGAATTCGTTCATCTAACTCTAAACGTTGTAAACCAGACGTTGCAAGAACAATGGCATCATATTCACCAGCGTCCATTTTACCTAAACGAGTCCCCACATTACCGCGTAAATCACGAACATCTAAATCAGGACGAGCCGCCAGCAGTTGTGCTTTTCGACGTAAGCTCGAGGTGCCTAAAATTGCGCCTTTTGGTAAGGAGTCAAACGTTGCATAATTATTTGATACAAAGGCATCGGTCGGTGCATGACGTTCTAAAATGGCACCTAAAGCAAAGCCTTCTGGTAGCTCCATTGGCACATCTTTCATAGAGTGGATGGCAATATCAGCCTCACCAGCCAACATGCAATCCTCTAATTCTTTAATAAATAAACCTTTACCACCTATTTTTGCTAAAGGCACATCTAAAATCTTATCACCTTTGGTTGACATCGGTAGTAACTCAATCTCGAGCGCAGGAAAAATCTTCTCTAGCTCAGCTTTAACAAACTCAGCTTGCCACATCGCTAAAGGGCTTTTACGTGTTGCGATTCTCAAGGTCTTTTTCATTCGATCTCCCATTTATTTAACCCGACATCGGTCAGTCGGTTATTCTGATTTTTCATTATCCGTCCATTTTACTGAAAATCCCGTTAGAGTTTTAGTTAAAATAACCCCTTATCCATTTAATATGCCGCTCTCTTTCGTTAACCGAGTGACTCTTTCTTTTTAATCCAAGGTTAACCACACGACAAAGGTAGGAGATTACTTGTGGTGAAAGCCTTCATGATAAGTGTTGTTATCAGCTTATGTTTATTGACGGGGTGTGACACCTCTGCTCAAGCGGCCAAACACGCCCACTTTAAGGAGCTCCAAAATCTACAAGAGCTGGCGATGCAGTCTAAACAACAGCAATTGCCCATTTTGGTTATGTTTGGCGCTGAATGGTGTGAGTTCTGCCAACAGCTTAATGAGGAAATTTTTACACCGATGGCACTGAATGGATTGTACGAAGGAAAAGTCGTATTCATGCGCCATGTTGGAGTGGACGAAAACCAACCGATTCCTGGCTGGGATGGCCAATTGATTAAAAAGTCTCGTTGGGCCTACGCACTCAACGCCGATCTAACGCCGACGGTTCTCTTTTTTGATGGCGAAGGTAAAGAGGTGGCCCCACGAATTGTCGGGATTCCAGAAATAACACTCTATGCAGGCCTTATCCATCAACATTTAAATATCGCATACCAGAATATGGGGCTCGACAAACAAATTCCGATTACGCCTGAACTTCTTTATCTTCAGGCGAGACAGACACAAAAAAATTAGCCAGTATTTCATCTTTATTAAGATTAATCAGATTAAGCAAAAGGTTTAGAACCGTATGAGCAATGAACACAATCAACAGAAACTTTCTAGCGCCCGTTTCAGCGAATCAACGGATGCGTTTGTAGAAGCGTTTACGGCATCGATTCAGTTTGACCAAAGAATGTATAAACAAGATATTCAAGGTTCGATTGCCCATGCCAAAATGATTAAAAAAGTCGGTATTCTCAGCGATACAGAGTTAAAGGATGTCTTAACAGGCCTACAACAGGTTCAAGATGAAATCGAAGCCGGAGAGTTTAACTGGTCGATTCAGCAAGAAGATATTCATATGAATATCGAAGCCCGTTTAACCAGTTTGATTGGCATTACCGGTAAAAAACTGCACACCGGTCGCTCGCGTAACGACCAAGTGGCAACGGACATTCGCCTATTTATTCGTGACGAAATTGATGCCATTTTGCCAGAGATGAAACGCCTGCAGCAAGGTCTTGTGGTATTAGCAGAGCGTGAAGCGGACAGCATTATGCCGGGCTTTACACATTTACAAACGGCACAACCGGTGACGTTTGGTCACCACATGTTGGCCTGGTTTGAAATGATTAAACGCGATGTAGAACGCCTACAAGATTGTCGTAAACGCGTCAATACTTCACCATTGGGTTCTGCCGCACTTGCAGGAACGACTTATCCAATTGATCGTGCTTATACGGCTGAGTTATTAGGCTTTGAACGTATCACAGAAAACTCTCTAGACGGTGTGTCCGATCGTGATTTCGCGATTGAGTTCACAGCTTTTGCCGCTACGTTGATGATGCACTTATCACGCTTTTCAGAAGAGTTGGTTTTGTGGTCTTCGGCACAATTCCAGTTCATCGATTTACCGGATCGTTTTTGTACCGGTTCATCGATTATGCCGCAAAAGAAAAACCCTGATGTGCCTGAGTTAGTTCGCGGTAAAACGGGACGTGTTTATGGTCATTTGATGAGCTTATTAACGCTGATGAAGTCTCAACCATTGGCTTATAACAAAGACAATCAAGAAGACAAAGAGCCGTTATTCGACACTGTTGATACTGTTCGTGGCAGTTTGCGCGCGTTTGCTGATATGGTACCGGCTTTGATTGTAAAACGTGAAGTCACCTATGAAGCGGCTAAACGTGGCTTTTCAACGGCAACCGATTTAGCCGATTACCTAGTCGGCAAGGGTTTGGCTTTCCGTGATTCACATGAAGTGGTCGGTTTAGCGGTAGCACACGGTATTCAAAGCGGGCAAGACCTTTCTGAGATGTCCTTAGAGACGTTACAAGGGTTCTGTGACCAGATTACCGATGATGTCTTTGATGTCCTGACACTAGAAGGTTCAGTGGCGGCTCGTGACCACTTAGGTGGCACGGCGCCTAACCAAGTGAGAGCTGCAGTCGCACGTGCAAAGATCTACTTGGCAGACTGATTCGATACGTTTAAAAAGTGACCAGGCCTGGTCATTTTTAATCTGGCATTTACCAAGCCTGGCATGTCCTGCGGCTATATAAAACCATGTGAGCGTAGGGTCAAATCCGCATTTGCATCGCGACAACGCCCTTCTGGCTTCTCTTTCCCCATAAAATTTTATCCATTAAAATTCTGCATTCACTTCGGAGGCCCCTTGCGTTTAGATTGTTTTCTCAGTAAACAAGCGGCTTACAGTCGTAAATCTGTTTTACAACTCATCTCACGGCGTCTAATCGAGGTTGATGGCGTTACGGTCGACAATCGCTGCCACCCTGTTACGAATTTCTCATTGATTGAAATTGCTGGAAAGCCGGTCACTCATTCACAACCAGCTCGTTATTTTATGCTCAATAAACCGGCGGGGTATCTGAGTGCCACCACCGATAAGCAACATCCTGTGGCACTTGAATTATTGGAGAGTATAGAACAACAGGGTTTACACATTGCAGGAAGGCTAGATCGTGCCACCACAGGTTTACTAATTATTACCGACGATGGTCAATGGTCACGAAAGTTGACGGAACCCAAACAGAAAATCCCGAAAACCTATCTCGTTGAAACGGCCTATGCACTTTCGCCTGAGACCCCACAACGTTTTACTGAAGGCATCTATTTTAGTTATGAAGAGATGACCACCAGTCCAGCACTTATTGAGTTATTGGATGAAACTACCGCCCGCTTAACCATCTATGAAGGCCGCTACCATCAAGTCAAGCGTATGTTTGCCGCCGTGGGCAATCGGGTAGTGAGTTTACATAGGGAAAGTATGGGAGAGATTATTCTGGATTCTAAGCTAGAATTAGGCGCGTTCAGAGCGTTGACAGCACAAGAGATAAACTCTTTAAACTGACTTAAAAAATGACCCGGTCTGGCCATTTTGTTTTGACTTCATTCATTAATCATTAAACTGAATGACGGAGCGAACCTGCATGGTATTGTAGCTAAAGCTATTCAAAGCAGCCAGATCAATTAAACAGGCCATACCGACAACTTGATAACCTACCTTTTCACAAAGTTCTGCAGCTGCACCCATTGACCCACCTGTGGCAATCAAATCATCCAACAGCACGACACGACTGCCATCACCTTTTTGCATTTCCAACGTATCTGTTCCGTACTCTAGCCCATATTCTACTGAGGAATGAACATTCGGCAACTTACCGGGTTTTCTTACCTTAATAAAGCCTTTATTATGCTTATATGCCAATGCTGAGGCAAAAATAAAACCACGAGATTCAATCCCTACCAAACAGTCGATATTCGACCACTCTTCTTCTGAAAAAAGCTCACTTATGGCGTCGATACTCTCTTTAAAGTGGCTTTTTAATAAAGGAGATATATCACTAAACAAAATACCCGGTTTTGGGAAGTCTGCAACAGACTCTAAGTATTGCGCTAAAAAATGCTGTGTCAAAGGTTGAGACATAATTCACCTGCGGTGCTTAAAAGAGGAAGGAATATTGATAACAGGCGCGTTCAGAGCGCTTTACTCTTATCAAATAAAGCATTATTCTAACAGGTAAACCTGCATGAGAAGTAGATTTGCAGATTCACTTTATTTAGACCTATACTCGATAAAACTTTCTGGTTAACTGGCGCATATGCAATTAATTGAAAACAATTATGAAAACGCATTATTACTCAAGTTGCCCCCCAATGCGCGGGATATTGCTGAGCACTTTCTCACCTTTAAGCCATTGCATGAATTATTAATCATGTGGCAGGAAAATAAGCCAGATCTGAACCTGTTAAGTGAACACCGTGTTGCCGAGCAGTACTGGGAGGGTATTCTAAAAGCGACTCTTCTCGCGAAAACAACCTATTTCTTTCAGAATGCCAACTTTAATGAAGATGAAGTTTTATATTTGTTAAAAATCGCGTGTGCCAGCGCTGACTTGCCATTAAAAGCCTACAATCTAGCGGAAGTTATGGATCTAAGTAAAGATGAGATGCCCGTATTTCACCTTTGGTTGAAACACTCTGCACAGCGCTTAAAAACAGCCCATCAAAGAAGGGCTAGCGCAATTTATTAGCTTTTTTGAAGACCGATTCTATGTTGAGAAGTATCTTAAAGTACAGCTACCGTTGTAATAATTCTTCTAAGTTCTGTCGAGCCTGTTCATGACCATAATGGGCTGCCATTCCGAACCAGAAACTCGCTTGAAAAAGATTCTTTGGGGTGCCTTTTCCCTGTTGATACAATTGACCCAATGCATTTTGGGCCTTTAAATGGCCGCGCAATGCCGCAAACTTATACAATTTATATGCCTGCTCAAGGTTGATCGGCATACCTAAACCGCCTTCAAACAACCTCGCTAAGTTATAGGCCGCATACGGATTACCCTTTTCAAAAGCATGATGATACATATTGGCGGCCATTGCATAGGATTGATTAATTGGGTCACCATGCTCATACATCAATCCAATATTATTCTCAGCTCTTGAATACCCTCGAAATGCGCAATTTTCATACAGATTGAATGCCGTTTCTAGATCTCCTGAGGCTTCATACATAAGTGCCTGCTTGAAGATGGGGTATAAATAATGCTCATCTGCCAATATCGACAATGCGTCTTCTGGATAATCACTTTTGACCTTAAGCGAATCCTTCCGTACCCACTTAGGGACGGTGAAGTCTACTAACCAGGACTTAAGTTCTTTCAAAGTAGGCCGTTTATGTGGGTTCTTTTGGGTCATCCATAGAATTAAATATCGCCAGAAAATAGGCAACCTATTAATTTTACGAATCGAGTGATGGACTTGCGCCCATAACTGTTCAGAGGTTTTCTCAATATTATCCAAACGATAAATATGCTTACCGATTAATGCATAATAAATCGTGCAACCCAGTGCATAAATGTCGCCTTTTTCATCTAATTCACCATTTAAACGTTCAGGAGGACAGTAGCGCTTATCACCCAATATGCTCTCGGTATCAAATGAACTGAGCGAAGGAATCGATTGACTCCAATCCACTAAGGTAAACTGTTTCTTGCCTTGAATAATATTGGAGGGTTTGATATTGCCATGAATAAATCCAGTTTTATGGGCTTTCTCTAAGCTCGAGATCATATTTGCCAACAGATTTTTAGTCATTTTAGGCGACAAAGCCCCCTTCTTTGCAATCAATTGTTGCAAATTTCGCTTTCCCGCAAAATCAAAAAACTGCAAGTAATAAAAACCGACTTTACGTATCTCATTGAAACGAGAAAACTCAGAAAACTGGTTTAAATAGTTTAATAAATCCTTCTCACGCTTTATTGCATAATGGTTTTTAATATTATGCAGTACTCTAACAACTTGAATATGCTCAACGTCAGGTGTTTTTTGCAGTACTTTAAAAACGCTAACGGATTTGCCGGTCGAAATCAATTTGATTTGGCTTAAATCAGGCTGCTGTTCCAATAAGGTTAATACA
>Ga0314774_1001077_pt1 | contig 18710 bp, 16 predicted proteins | sample MetaGCBIA2018_FD_204515 | JGI IMG/M metagenome (GOLD analysis project Ga0314774, IMG submission 204515) | Cryopeg brine microbial communities from Beaufort Sea near Barrow, Alaska, United States - CBIA 2018 | ecosystem: Environmental > Aquatic > Marine > Coastal | place: USA: Alaska | collected...
TCTCGTCCCTGACTCGTGCAAAGATCTCAGTGTAAATAACGTTGCAGCAATCATGAAATTTAAGAATAAATATCTGATTGTTCCCTCCGCTGGTACTAACCAGTTCAGGTTCTACGGATCCCGCTTTCGCGATCTCAGCCTAAAGGCACTCCGACAAAATTTGAATTCAAGTATACCCCAAAAATTTGCAAATACAAGCGCAATAGCCTCTCGCCATAACTCACAATACCCTAGCAAACTGGTACAATGACCCGTTCATTAAATGGCTACTTCTGTCCGATAGATAGACCGGCCAGACGGTACCCGTCAGAATGGGTAACGAATTTAATGATGAACTCCAACCCAAATCACCCAAGAAAATCGCAGAGAAAATTCATGTTTAAAATAGAGACCATTGATCCTAAAGTTTATAGAAAAAAAACCCGTAACGCCACGCTGATTATCATGCTCATGTTTATAATCATCGGCTTTGGAACGGCCCATTTGGCCGTAACGACCTTAGGCGAATATTCAAACAACAAACTGATATTGAACCTATTGGGGGCGTTTGTTGGATTAATGATTACCGGTTTAATCGTCAAAACCTGGTTTGCGGATAAGGATTGGATGAAAGAATCGATGTATTCATGGCGCTTAAAAAGAAACTTGATGCACGTTACGAATGTCCTGCAAAAAGTCAAAGATCAAGTTGATGAAAATGATGCTCACTCCCTAAAAATTCTACGCTTTTATCATTTGGGGCTGGAACAGATGCATCAACTTGAAGACAATAACCATGCTCTGATTGATTTGGGGGCTGAAAAATGTGCATTAGAAGTCAAAATGACGGAGCTAGGACAAGACCTAAATCAAACTGAGTTTGATCCGCAGTGGATCCAAAGATACAAAGCGGATTAAGCTCAACAAAACAGACTGGTTGAGATGCCTTAAAGTGCGACTACAGTGCTTTAATCCTCTTTTCGATACGGGGTACCGAAATCGGCATTAGGGTTTTCATCGGCTGTGCAAACAGTGACAACCTTAATTCCTCAATCAACCACCGGATTTCGACCAGGCCTGGTAGGTTTTGATAAGCGGATTCTTGTGCCAAAGCTTGATAAGCCTTTAATACCGGTTGAATCTGCCGAATCGACAATTGATCTTTACTCGGGTCTTGCTCTATCTTCTCCAAACGCACCTCCAAGCCTTTCAAGTAACGGCTGATTTGCTTGAACCACTCTTCTGGCGTATTCCGGACAAAATCTTTGGAGATTAGAGCATCTAACTGTTGTTGAATATCCGTTATAGAAGCCAACCAACGTGGATTAACACGCCCTCTTACCCGCTTGGCAATGACCTGATGTTGGATAAAAATCGCATTGACCTGCACGGCAACCGCTTGCGCAGACTCAATCCAATGCAGACGTACGTTTTCCAATGTGGCTTTATAATCCGCTTGACGACGTACTGTTTCAGGATATGGCACTAACTGCTGTAACGCACGATCAATCACCTGTTGGGTTAAGTCCTGACAAGTTCCGTAAGGTGCATAACATAAGCAAGCCTTTTGCAAAGGTAGCTTCTTTTGCAGATACCTGAGTTTATCGGCCAATTCCGTGCGAATCAAAAACAACACGGCTTCAGCATGCGCTTCTAAGGCCTCCACTTCATCCCCCATTAACTCCAAGCTAAGCTTCTCGTCCTGATACTGTAAAGCGGGATAAGCCACCATTTCGACGCCATGGCTTTTAATGGTTTGTGAAGACTCCAAATCGCCAAAATTCCATTCGGTAACAAGCGTACTGCTCTGTTTTTTGCGAGATTGATGTTGCTGGATTTTGGCATCGACCAAATGTTGATACTGAGATTTTAAGTGGCTAAGACTGGCATCTTCTGCAATCACCTTGCCTTTGTCATCTTCTAAAACAAAAAATGGTAACAGGTGATCTGGTAACGCAATTGCTTCAAAATCTGAATCAGACACTTTGAGATTACCACGGCGATTGAGTGCCCAAATCAATTGATTGAGATAAGACTCTTTACGGCCACTTTTAACGGTTTTTTCAGGCGACATTTCAGACAAAACTAACGCTGCATAATGCGGAGCAGGTATAAACTGCTTTCTAAGTTGTTTCGGTAATGCTTTGATATAAAAAGAAGTCTTTTCTTTTAACAGACCTGGAGTTAGCCATTCAAAATCACTTTCTTGGAGTAAATTCAGACTCGACAAAGGAACATGATAAATCAAACCATCACGCTTTTTACCCGGTTCAAAATGGTAATCCACCGCAAAATTCAATTGATTAGAAAGCTGTATTTGATCCGGATACTCTTTAAGGAAATCGGCATTAGTTTCCTGTTTCATCAAGTCATTTTCAGTTAAGAAAAGTGCCTCTAATTTCTCAGGAGCCTCTCGCAAAGATTTCTTAACCCACTTGTCTAACGCAGGCTGGCTGAAGATATGTTTAGGAATACGCTCATCATAGAATTGATAAAGCACCTCATCATCTACCAGAAAATCCGGACGACGCAATTTGTGCTCAAGCTTCTCTATTTTCTCAATCAAGGCTTGGTTATGCTTAAAAAAGGCCGCACGCGTTAATAACTCGCCCTCCACCAAACCATGACGAATGAAAAGCTTATGTGCTTCAACCGGATTAATGGGGCCGTAATTACAGTGACGTCGATTGACGATCGGTAAACCGTACAGCGTAATGGATTCATAAGCACCCACTTGACCGTTTTTCTTTTGCCAATGCGGATCAGTGTAGTTATGTTTTATTAAATGCTTAGCAAGGCTTTCTATCCATTGGATATCGATGGCGGCATTGTTGCGCGCGTAGAGTTTTGTGGTTTCGACCAACTCGCCTGCCAACAGCCACTTTGGTTTACGCTTATAAAGACTGGAACTAGGATGGATAAACAGTTTGGTATTACGTGCACCGATATAAGACTTATCATCGTCACGCAATGCCACATTACCCAGTAGACCGGCCAATAAGGATTTATGTACAGCTACACTGTGCAAATCGCTAAGGCGTTCTCTGACGACATTGCCTTCTGTGACCTCTTCAAACAGGTGTAGTTGGCCTACACGCAACCCGATACGCTTAAGACTCTGCTCAATCTGCATCGTCAACTCATGCCACTCTTTCATCCGCATATAAGAGAGGAAGTTGGTTTTGCATAATTTGCGTAATTTATTTTCTGAAAGGTGGCGGCGTTGATGTTCATAAAACTGCCATAGATTTAAAAAGAATAAGAAATCAGAACGCTCATCTTCAAAGGGTTTATGGGCAACTCTTGCGGCCTGCATGGTGGTTTGATTGATATCACGTGGATCTTGAATACTTAATGCTGAAGCGATGACGATCAACTCCGCCAATACACCATTTTTATCCGCTTCAACCACCATTTTGGCGACACTAGGATCGACTGGTAGTTTGGCGATCTGGCGGCCTTCTGCCGTTAAGCGGCGTTGATCATCCAAAGCCCCTAACTCATGTAACTGACGATAACCGTCATTCACCGATTTATCGGCAGGCGCCTCAATAAACGGAAAGTGCTTCACATCGCCTAAAGACAGTTGCGCCATCGTCAGAATGACGGAAGATAAAGAGGTACGATGAATTTCAGGATCGGTAAATTCGGGGCGTGAGTTAAAACTGGCTTCATCGTATAGGCGAATACAAATCCCGGCACTGACACGTCCACAACGACCTTTACGTTGATTAGCAGAGGCTTGCGATATTTTCTCAATTGGCAAACGTTGTACCTTGTTACGCACACTGTAGCGACTGATTCTCACCAGGCCTGGGTCAACCACATATTTAATACCCGGCACGGTTAACGACGTTTCGGCCACATTTGTACTGAGAATAATGCGGCGTTTTTGTGAGGTTTTAAAGATCTTTTGTTGTTCGGTCATCGACAAACGGGCATACAAAGGGATGACTTCGGTATTTTTTAGATTACGTTTACGCAGTACCTCGGCGGTTTCTTTAATATCACGCTCACCCACTTGAAACACCAATACGTCACCAAATGGATCTTCTAGCGCCAACTCGTCAATTGCATCTGCAATACCGGTGGTCATGTCCTGCTCAATCTCATTGCCTGCATCGTCTTCATAAGATGACAGTGGGCGATAACGTAATTCAACGGGATAGGTACGTCCTGAGACTTCAACCACGGGTGGACGCTTACCATTCAACGTAAAGTGGTCGGCAAATCGCTGGGTGTCAATGGTTGCCGAGGTGATAATGACCTTGAAATCAGGGCGTTTCAATAATAGCTGTTTAAGAATACCCAATAAGAAATCAATATTGATGCTGCGCTCATGCGCTTCATCGATAATAATGGTGTCATATTGCAAAAGCATTTGATCATTCTGAATTTCAGCCAGTAGAATCCCATCGGTCATGACTTTAATCAAACTGTGCGTTTTGACTAAATCTAAAAAACGCACCTGATAACCGACGATATCCCCAAGTTGCCCCCCTAACTCTTCGGCAATACGTTCGGAAACGCTACGCGCTGCCAATCGTCTTGGCTGGGTACAACCGATCCTGCCACGTACACCTAATCCAGCTTCTAAACAAATTTTAGGAATCTGTGTGGTTTTACCTGATCCAGTCTCCCCCGCGATTACCACCACCTGGTGGCCGCGAATAAGTTTGACCAGTTCCTCTTTTTTAGCGGCAACCGGTAAAGAATCATCGTATTCAATCTTAGGCACACTATTACGGCGTTTCTCGACCTGTTGGATAGAAGATTGAACTTGGTTCGCCCAGTTTAACCAGGCCTGGTCAGTTTCCTTGAGCGTCTTCAGGTCCAACCTGTTTAATGCATTTTGCAGGCGTGAACGATCTTTAATCAGACAGGTATCCAACAGATTGGATAATTCATTTTTTTGAACAGTAAAGGAAACTTCAGACATAGTTGACGGGGATACTTTTTACCAGGATAATGATGAGTTAAGGATTTGCTTATATCGAATGCTTAATGCATACGCATATTGCTCAAAATACTTCATGAAATACAATTGAAACGTATTATAGCAAACAAACCACAAGGCCCTTAATATGAAAATCCGTCAACTGTTTGATTATGACACCTGGACTTACACCTATTTAATTTGGGATGAAGCCACGATGGAGGCCGCCGTCATTGACTCCGTTTTAGAACGGGTTGAGCGTGACATGCAACATATCAAAGAGTTGGGCTTAAAGGTTAAATACCTTTTAGAAACCCATATTCATGCTGACCACATAACCGGTTCAGGCCCTATGCGTAAACAAACCAAGGCACAAATTGTCGTTCATAAAAATTCTGGCTCTGAATGTGCGGATATTCTAGCGGTTGAAGGCGACACTTTCAAACTGGGTCATCAAGAAATTAACGTTCTGCACACGCCAGGCCATACCAATAATGACATAACCTATCTAATTGAAGGCGCGGCATTTACCGGTGATACCTTAATGGTTCGAGATTGTGGACGTACGGATTTTCAACTCGGCAGTAACGAAAACCTGTTCCATTCGCTGACAGAGAAGCTTTTCACTCTCCCAGAAGAGACGATGGTCTTTCCGGCTCATGACTACAAAGGTTTTAGCCAATCGACTATTGGTGAGGAAAAGCAGTTCAATAGCCGAGTAGGTTCAGGTAAATCGTTCCAAGACTTCTCTACCGCCATGGACAATTTAAACCTACCCAACCCAAAACGTATCGACGTCGCCGTACCCGGTAATTTGCAGTGTGGAAACTTGGACGACTAATGGTCATCTAAGGCTTTAAAAGCCAGACACAAAAAAGCCTCATAAATTGAGGCTTTTTTGTGTCTGAAATCTAGATTTAACCTTTAAATAGGTTTGGGCTGAGTGCAGTCAATTCAAAGAAAAACAAGGGGGCGTACAAGTGTACGTGACCGTTTTTAACAAAGAAGTGGCGGTTCTCAGCACGAACCGAAAAAGTTAATGTACTTCTAGGACTTCTACTTTATAGTCCAATGTCTGGTCTGCTAAGGGATGATTACCATCAAGATAGACTTTATCTTCACTGATTTCAATAATACGGAAAATAATCGTTTCGCCATCAGGATCTTCTGTCTCAACGGTTGAACCAACCTCTAATGCAACATCATCTTCAAAATTTTCGGGGCCCGCGAAAACAACGAGGTCATCATTGGCCACACCATAAGCTTTTTCTGCTGGAATAGTGACTTTTGCCGAAAATCCTGGCTCTTCACCTTCTAAAAACGCCTCAAGCCCTTCAATGATTTCACCTTCGCCTTGAATATAGATAACCGGTTCGCCATTGTAGGTAGAATCAACGACTTCCCCGCTTTCATCACGTAGCTCATAGTGGAATGTAACGCGACTGCCTTTTTTAATTCTCATAACTCGTACCCTTTGGTCATTTTTTGCATTAAAATAATGAGCGATATTTTACCGTAAAGAGAACTCAAATGCGTCAGATTCTACTCGATACCGAAACCACTGGTTTTGACCCTCATACAGGCGACAGAATTGTCGAAATTGGCGCGGTAGAACTCATAAAACGTAAGTTGACGCACAACAATTACCATCAATATGTCTTTCCTGAACGTTCAGTGCCTCAAGATGCGATTGATGTTCACGGAATTACGGATGCCTTCCTTAAGGATAAGCCACTTTTTTCAGCCATAGTGGAAGACTTTATGGAGTATGTCAGCGGTGCTGAACTCATCATTCACAATGCGCCGTTCGATGTCGGCTTTATCAATAAAGAGCTCTCTTTATTAAAGAAGAATAGATGGGGCAAGATTGAAGATCATTGCATGATCACTGACTCGCTTAAAATGGCGAGAAAGACTTATCCTGGACAACGTAACTCTTTAGATGCTTTATGCAAGCGACTGGGGATTGATAACACCAACCGGACTTTACATGGAGCCTTACTCGATTCAGAGATTCTGGCCGACGTCTATTTAACCATGACGGGGGGGCAAACGGCATTGTCTCTCAATAGTGATTCTGCAGAAAATGACGATCACAATACAACGATTTCTTTAGCAAACTTGCAAAATAGGAAACCTTTGCGCGTCATGCTGGCCACCCAGGATGAGCTCGCGAGGCATCAGAAGAAACTGTCTGAGATCTCAGAAAAATCTCATCTAGAGATAAATTGGTAGTAGGTGACGATTCCACAATTATAATACGTTGATATTTTCCGACCGCTTAGAAAACAGCTGCAAGCTTTAAACAGACTCCATCATTTCAGAGTAAGTCATGGAATGACTAACGCTTTGAATTATTTCTGAGGAGCTTAGAATGGACTCTTGTTGCTGACGTCACGCCTCGACTGGGAATCGCCATCCAACGGGGCATATGCCACCTTGAACCGACCAAGGTAGGTGAATCAATCCTTTTTTTGGCCACTAAACAGTAAACATTCCCAAACTGTAATCCTAAGCCCGACAATCCTCTTTCAAACCACTCAACGAGACTGATGAATCCCCCTTCTGATGGCCGCTGAACAAAACAAGTGACAGAACTGTAGCTTTGTATTTGTATATCATAACCGAGCACCTGCAACCACTCTTTGATGCGTTGTGATGTCTCTAATTTTGCTTGCTCAAACACTCTGTCTCTTTTAAACCAACGATGGCGCATAATAAAACAGCCATAAGGATTAAAGCCAGTAATGATCACATGACCTTCTGGCACAAGCATGCTGTCCACCTGTCTTAGCAAATAATAAGGATCTGCAGCAACCTCTAAAGTGTGAGGCAGTAAGACCACATCCGCTTTTTCTTTACCAATGGGTAAATAGTCCAAATCGGCACGAATTAAGTGACAATGCGGATCTTTGAGCGCTTCAGTCGACTCATATTCAAGCAATGGATCGATTAAGAGCTTGTACTTTATGCGACTGCTTGCCATTAAATATTCAGAAGATGACACGCCAAGCTGCACGAAAAAGTAGCCAAATAAATTTTGGACGGCTGACTCAACCAATCCCTTTTCCTGTGCTGAAACGGCACGGCCTGAGCCCGTGGAATACCATTGATGCAAAGAGTGTTGAAAACCCTGTTTCATTCCATTCTCCTTCCGCGCAATTTCATCGTTAACCTTTTCGTTCTTCACCGTACAAAACCAAGCGATAATTTGCTAAAATATGTTTAATTATAGCAACTAAATCGGTTCAAAAAATTATGAATATCGTTGGCCTTCCCTCACTCATAGACACCTATGAAAATTACATTTGGATTCTCTATGAAGGAGATAAAGCATGGGTGGTTGATCCGGGTGAATCGACGCAGGTGATTGATTTTCTAAATCAGAACAAACTTAATCTACAAGCCATTCTAATTACTCACACTCACTTTGACCATATTGATGGGATTCCAGGCCTTAAAGAAGCCTTTCCTGAAACGGTCATTTATGGACCTGCAAAAAATCAGCATCACATTATTCAAACAGGTTTGTTTGAGGGAGATGTTATTCCCTTAACCATGAACTTTAGCTTGACCGTTCTTGACACACCTGGCCACACTGCCAATCACATCAGCTTTTATAATGATCAAGCGTTATTCTGTGGTGACACTTTATTTACCGCTGGTTGTGGTCGTCTTTTAGGCGGAACAGTTGAGGAATTCACGCAATCCATCATCAAACTTCGTGATCTACCTGACAGCGTCTCTTTTTACTGTGCACATGAATATACTGAAGACAATCTTAAGTTTGCACTACTGGTTGAGCCTGATAATGAAGCATTACAACAACGTGTCAAGCAACCGTTGTTTAAATATCCTCAGATTCATAAAGGTCCGCTTTCAACGTTACTCGAAGAAAAAAACACGAATCCATTTATGCGGTTTGATGACCTGACCCTCAAAGGCAAGTTAATGGAACATGGTGCCTCGGACTCGCCAACAAGTCTATTTAAGACTTTACGTGAGTGGAAAGATCAATTTGATCAACAAGCTTAATTTTAATAATTTTCACCATCCGGTCATCGCTAGGGTAATATTGAAATATGACGATTTCTTCTGAACACACAACTTCTAATAGACAGGGAAAGTCATTGACGGACTCTTCAAGAAAAATGGTACTCTTAATAAAAACCACTCAAACCTCCTTATCAATCTCTGTCCTGCTATTTCTCTCGAGCTGCGTGACTTTACCAACCGACTTTGTTTCCACTGGAACATCGGGACAACTGAATCAATCAACGGGTATAAAGCTTTCACCCCAACAAAACCTAGCGAATTCTAAGAATGATGATTCTCAACAGTTAGAAATTAATCAAACCTTTCACCCTATCATTTGGGATGAAATGCATGACCAATTTCATTTAGCTTCAGCTAACCTTGGCCATTATGACTCTCAACTGACTTACTTCGAAAAAAATCCAGGCTACTTAAATCGAGTTTCGAAACGTTCAAAACCTTACTTGCATTTCATCCTCAGTGAAGTTCAAAAACGTGATATGCCTTATGAGATGGCTCTCCTCCCAATTGTAGAGAGTAGCTTTCAGCCGACCGCTTACTCTGAACAAAGCGCTGTTGGTCTATGGCAGTTCATTCCCAGCACAGCGCACCTGTGCGGTTTAGATAAAAACTGGTGGTATGATGGCCGTCAGGATACGATTCAGAGCACGCAAGCCGCTTTAGATTACCTGCAAAAGCTTTATGCTTTAAATAACAATGATTGGTTACTTGCGCTGGCATCCTACAATGCCGGGATTGGCAACGTTTACAAAGCCATAAAGCAATACAAGAAAAAACATACCTCAGAGGATGTACAGCCTACGTTTTGGGAGATCAAGCCTTATCTTCCAAAAGAGACTCAGAACTATGTTCCACAATTACTCGCTGTATCGTACATAATCAATCAAGCAGATGATTGGGGCATAGAGTTAGAACCTATCGAAAACAGCCCTTTTTTTACTGAAGTTGAATTAGATCAACAGATTACTTTGAGTGAAGCTGCAAAACTGTCTGGCATTTCTAAAGAACTGTTTGGTATTCTTAACCCAGGGTACCTCAGACCAACCACACCTCCTAAAGGTCCGTTTAATATTTTATTACCAGTGGAGCATGTAGCAGATTTCAAACATCTCCTTGCCACAGAAACGAACCTGTTTGATATTCAATGGATGCGTCATAAAATCAAGCCAGGCGACAGCCTTGGACTTATTGCTGAAAAATATCACACGTCCCGTAAAGCAATTCAAAACCTAAATGGCTTAAAAGACAATCGTATTCGTGCTGGCAAAACGTTACTTATTCCGGTACCCACTCAATATGCAGATAAAGTTGAACGTTTTACAAATAAAAGCCAATATAAAGGGGTAAAAAAAATTCACACCGTCGCTTCTGGAGACTCTCTATGGCGCATAAGTCGTTATTACAATGTGGATACAAGAACTCTTTGTAGATGGAACAATATTGGGATTCAAACCCCTCTGCGTAAAGGTCAGAAACTCGAAATCCGTAGTGCACGTTATGACAATAAGTTCACCTATACTCTTAAAAAAGGTGAAAGCCTATGGACTGTGGCTAAAAAATACAATGTGAGCACTGATTCGCTGATACGCTGGAACAATATTAAACAATCAGAAATAATTCAGCCAGGCACGCAAGTTACAGTTTGGCAACCTAAAGCACCACACAAAAATTATCACGTCAAAAATGGGGATAACCTTTGGAACATAGCCAAAGCAAACCAACTTTCGGCAAAGCAGCTAGCAAACTATAACCAGCTCTCTGTTAAGACCTATTTAAAACCAGGTCAAATCTTAAAAATACCACTGGAGAGCTAAAAAATTCTAATGCATTTTTTGAAAGGTTTAAACATATTAGACGAGTGCCCATACCTTAATTCAAATTCGGGTATTGACGTTGTGTTCAGAAATCAGTTCACTCGTTTAGGCTTTACGTGTCTATTTTTAATTAGCTTAATCAGCTATCAATCTAACGCTTTTGCTGCAAACAAGACACTTAGTAGCCAGCAACAGGCCTTTTTAGACGCTTACCAGTCCATCAAACTCAATGACCGTAAAGCCATTGCCCAATATAAAGTTCAGCTTAAGGGCTATCCACTCTACCCTTATGTCCTTTATCATGATTATCGTTTGCACCTAAAAAACACGCCAGAGAGCCTCATTAAAAACTTCATAAAAACTTACAAGAAAAGCTATCTAAGCGACTCACTTTATGGGAAATGGTTAACTCACTTAGCCAAGAATAAGCAGTGGAAAAAATTTTCAAGAACATATACGCCACAAAAAAACCAGGATTCACAGTGTTATAACATCCAAGCACTCTCCCATACAAAACAGCTCAATACCGCATTAGAATTGGCCATCCCTATTTGGGAAAATTCCACGAGCCTGAGTACAGCTTGTCGCCCGATTGATGATTTGATCAGAAAACATAAAAGACTCACAGGTAGCATGATTTGGAAAAGAATTAAGTTGGCTATGGAAAAACATAAACTCTCACTGGCTAAAACACTGAGCCAAGACCTCTCTCGAAAAGACCAAAGGATGCTTAATGAATGGATAAAGGTTTATAAAAACCCCAGATTAATCTCAAAACCTTTGCCAAAAAACGTAACACCGCTTGTTAAGAAAGCAATATTCACACAGGGTGTTCGTAAATTAGCGGCTAAAGACCCTGCACTGGCCCAAAAATCGCTCGATTTGTATTCTAAGCAATACGGTTTAAACCGTAATCAACACAATGTATTAGCACGTAAAATTGCTTTGCATACTGCATACCGCTCTGATCCTCAAGCTAAGACGCTGTTACATCAGGTAAACAGGAATGGTTCTAAAAATGCAGATAGTTTGCGTTGGCAAGCTCAGATAGCCATTAAACAATCTGATTGGCCAGGCCTACTAGAGACCATTGAATTAATGGAAACCGTTTCACAGCAATCTAAACAATGGCTGTACTGGAAAGCTCGTGCGCTCGAAGCGACTCAGCAATTTAAAGAGTCAAATGATTTGTACCGAATGCTCGCTAGACAGCGCAATTACTATGCTTTCATGGCCGCCGACCGATTAAATTTGGATTATCAGTTTAATCCTAAGCCGATTAAAAAACTAAAGACTGATGAGTTGCTTAAAAAATATCCGGGGTTATTACGAATCCAAGAATTACTGGCAATTGATTGGCCTTTAAGCACCCGACGTGAGTGGTATCATCTGCTCAAAAAAGCCGATAAAAATGAGCTGCAAGCCGTAGCCGTATTGGCAAGTCAATGGAAGCAACACGCGCAAGCGATTCGCTCTTTAGCGAAAGCAAAGTCATGGGATGCCTTAAATTTAAGATTTCCAACTCCCTACAAACAACCCGTCATGCAGAATGCTAAGCGTAATGGTATTGATGCCGCCTGGATATACGGCATTATGCGGCGTGAAAGTGCATTTTCGAAAGATATTAGGTCTCCAGTAGGTGCAACCGGTTTAATGCAACTCATGCCCAAGACGGCTAAATACATGAGCCAAAAAATCAGTTCGAAAAACATCTCTTACCAAAAACTCACTGAAGCGAAAAACAATATTGAATTAGGCAGCGCTTACTTGAGTTATCTGAGCCAAAAATACAGTGCGAATAAGGTTTTAGCAACGGCTGCTTACAATGCTGGCCCTAACAGAGTTGACAGGTGGATTCCTTCTAAAGGAACCTTAGCGGCGGATCAGTGGATTGACTCAATCCCTTATACTGAAACTCGAGCTTATGTTAAAGCTGTATTAGAATACACCACTATTTTCAATTCGCTTTTGAATCAAAGATACACTCGACTAAAAGATGTTATGCCTGATATCGGTGACCAACCAATATTGCAATCCGATCCTAAACACCCTTAAACCCAAACCTAACTTGCCCTTTCTAAAGACTCAATATCATTTGATTTCTAACAGACAAAAAAAAACCTTCGCTGGACAAGCGAAGGTTCAAATAAATTATCTCAATTGAAATAATCAGAGGAGGATACTCATGAAGAAACATGAATGTAACAATTGTATTAGCGGTTACTTATTTTGTCAATCATAAAGACATTAATAAATCATTATATTTTCTTATAGCCGCATATAACGCACTGTTTTTAAAAGACTTATAAATAGCATGGAAATACATAAGGTAATGAGAGCAACCTAAAGCCATCCAAATCGACTCATCATTTTATAACAATGTCTCGACTTGATTAAGGCTACACTCTACGCCAACTGGTTCCTTGTGGTGAGTCCAATAGTTCAACGCCCAAAGCACCTAACTCATCTCTAATTTCATCTGAGCGTGCAAAGTTTTTATCCGCCCGTGCTTGTTTACGATCTTCTATAAGCTGCACGATCATCTCTTCCGTCAACTCTGAATCACTTGGCTGAAACTTAAAAAATGTTTCAGGTGATTGCTCTAATAACCCTATTTGATTGCCAAGTTTGATCAACAATCCTGCCAAACCAGTGTCTTTGGTTTTATTGACTTCTTTTGCCAACTCAAATAATAGAGCCATGGCTTTTGGAGTATTGAAGTCATCATTCATTACCGTCATAAACTGGGCTTGATACTCTGTATTTTCAGATGGTTTGCCTGGAGTAATACTTTGCAAAGCCGAATATAATCGACCGACATTGGCTTTAGCAGATTCTAAGTTTTCTTGAGAATAATTGACGGGGCTACGGTAATGACTCGCCAATAAAAAGTAACGAATCACCTCGGGTTGAAAAACCTTTAAGACTTCTCGAATGGTAAAGAAGTTATTTAAAGATTTAGACATCTTTTCATCATCAATACGCACAAAACCGCAATGCATCCAAGTATTGACATAATGATCACCTGTCGCGCATTCAGATTGAGCGATTTCATTTTCGTGATGTGGAAAAGACAGATCCATTCCACCACCGTGAATATCAAAATGATTGCCTAGACATTTAGTCGACATTGCTGAACACTCAATATGCCAACCTGGACGACCTTCGCCCCAATTAGACTCCCAAGCGGGCTCATCTGCTTTAGACGCTTTCCATAAAACGAAATCCAATGGATTTTGCTTCATTGCATTGACTTCAACACGCGCACCGGCTTCGAGGTCTTCTAGTTTCTTACCTGAAAGACGACCATATTCTGCAAATGAGTTGACCTTAAAATAGACATCACCGTTACTGGCAGGGTAAGCAAAACCTTTGTCTACTAAGACCTGAATCATGCCTTTAATTTCAGCCATATACTCTGTCGCTTTAGGTTCCATATCAGGACGTAATACATTCATGGCTTGTTCATCGGCATGCATTTCACTGACCATACGTTCAGTAAGTGTTTGAATAGATTCACCGTTTTCTAAAGCACGCTTAATAATCTTATCATCAATATCTGTAATATTACGCACATAGTTCACATCATATCCTAATAGGCGTAGATGACGCACCACCGTATCAAAAACCACCATGACACGCGCATGACCAATATGACAAAGATCGTATACCGTCACGCCACAGACATACATACCAACTTTATTATCATGAATGGGTTTAAATAACTCTTTTTGGCGTGTTTCAGTGTTGAATATCTGTAAACTCATAGTGTTTCCTGTCATCAAATAAGGTGCAAAGAGGTTCGACCCACTTGAAAAAGTGGCCTGACTCCCCAAAATATAATATATTCACAGACAATTTCTTGATGTAATTCTAGAAAAGTCTTTATAAATATTTAGGTCTGAAAGACCTAGGTGTTAGAATGCGTTTATTGTAACTCAAACTAATCAAAAACTTAGGAGTGAATCATGACAAAAGGACTATTTTTAGGCCTTAAAACGGCGACCATCGGCTTACTGTATTTAGCATTAAGCTCAAGCGCTTTCGCACAAACTGACCCTGCTTCTGTGCCGAAAAAAGGGGCTGTGGCGCCACAGGTTTTAATTGAGACCTCAGAAGGAAGTTTCGTATTAGAGCTTTATCCTGACAAAGCCCCTAAAACGGTTGAAAACTTTTTGCGGTATGTTAACGAAGGGTTTTATGACAATACGATATTTCATCGAGTGATCCCAAACTTCATGATCCAAGGTGGCGGTTTTACTGCTGACATGCAAAAAAAGCATACACATGCTGAAATACAAAATGAAGCTGACAATGGATTACGTAACCGTATTGGTACTGTCGCTATGGCGCGTACGAATGATCCGCATTCTGCAACCGCACAGTTTTTCATTAATGTTTCCCAAAACACCTTCTTAGACTTTCGTGAGAAACATGGCCGTGGTTGGGGATACACCGTATTTGGAAATGTGATCAAAGGCATGAAAACCGTTAATCAAATCCGCAATGAACGAACTGGTTTTAAAGACGGCTTTAAAGACGTCCCGCTTAAAACTGTTTTGATCATCAAAGCTAGACAGATCAAATAAATTTAAATAGCATTTATAACATTTAGAATAAAAAATAAAGGAATAGCGATGACAGAAGTTAAAATCAGCACGACTATGGGCGATATTACAATCGAATTAGATGATGAAAAAGCACCGATAGGCGCTGAGAACTTCACTCACTATGTCATGGATGGTTTTTTCAATGGCACAATTTTTCACCGCATCATCCCTAACTTTATGGTTCAAGGTGGTGGGATGTTACCAGGCATGGAAGAGAAATCCTCAGGTGCCGCAATTGAAAATGAAGCGGATAATGGATTGAAAAATGATCGTGGTACATTGGCTTATGCACGTACTGGCGACCCACATTCAGCCACCACTCAGTTTTTCATTAACCTAAAAGATAATGACTTTTTAAACCATTCAGGGAAAAATCCACAAGGCTGGGGTTATGCCGTCTTTGGTAAAGTCACGAAAGGTATGGATATCGTTGATGAGATGGCTAAAGTTGAAACCACAGCACGTTTGGGTCACCAGGATGTACCGCGTGAAGACATTGTCATCACTAAAGCCATTTTGCTTGAAGCGTAATTCAAAAGCCTTACCTCACGATTCACTAGAAAGGTAATATCTATAAAGCCGAAGCTCCTCTTCGGCTTTATTGTTTTAACGCCACTACAACGATTACCCCCTTTTAGGCTCAACCCCTCACTTTCCATTAACCTTTAAAGTTGTTAGAATCTCAGAATGAATCCATACACCTTATTCGTTGCAGATATACATTTGCAACCCGAACCGAACCACCCTATCAATCAGGCATTTGAAAACTTCCTAATCGAAGAAGCCCCAAAAGCACAAGCGCTTTATATTTTAGGGGATTTGTTTGAAATGTGGGTCGGTGACGATATTGGTTTAGAGCAGTATGCCCCTATTATCAGCACACTCAAACTGCTGACGGATAATGGCCTTCTTATTTATGCCCAATATGGCAATCGTGATTTTCTTATGAGAGAAGACTTTTGGCATGCCACAGGCATTCAATTTTTAGCAGAACCGACTCAAGTGACCTTGTATCAACACACCTACCTGATCATGCATGGTGATAACCTGTGTACTGATGATAAGGGCTATCAAAGAATGCGTTCAATTCTACGAAACTCTCTAGTACAGTGGTTATTTTTGAACCTCAGTCGAAAACGACGCCTTGCGATTGGTCAGAAAATGCGCTGTGGATCTGCCCAACACAGTCAAAACAAATCTCAGGCCATTATGGACGTCAATAGCCAAGCAGTTTGTGATCTGTTTAAACAATATCCACATATCGAACACATTATCCATGGTCACACACACCGACCTCAGCACCATTTAATAGAAGTCGATCATATTACCCTGCATCGTTGGGTTCTAGGCGACTGGCAAGCAGTAATAGATGGTCCAAGTACACTACTCAGAGTCTCAGCATCAGGACCTGAACTGATTGATTACCCCTATTAATTCTCTTTCGTTTATGACGTCTTTTAATCATAAATAAGCTTGGTGACGCTCTTGATTAAACACGACTCTATGAGCTAAATTTAGTATACGTGGTGTATGTAACTTTAATGTCGACACAAAAAAGCCCGCTTAAAAAGAATTCTTAAGCGGGCTTTTTATTGGATGAATTTATCTATAACCTTCTAAAAGGTCTTTTGCGTTAAGACCCCTTCCTCCCCTTCTGACTTTGCAATCACCACAGCGCCAACAGAGTCACTGAAAATATTTACAGCGGTGCGCATCATGTCTAATAATCTATCCACCACCAGGAGTAAGCCAATTGCTTCCGCAGGTAGACCCACCGCGACCAAAATGATACTAATAGCAACCAAACTGGCCGAGGGGATTCCTGCGACTCCAATAGAAGTAGTTAATGCAACCACCACAATTAAAAATTGGGTTGCGAAATCTAACTGAAAGCCAAACAGTTGCGCAATAAATATCGCAGCAACACACTCATAGAGCGCCGTGCCATCCATATTCACGGTCGCGCCTAATGGGAGCACAAAACTGGCTACGCGGTTTGAGACACCCGCTCTATTTTCCAAGGAGTTCATTGAAATCGGCAAGGTAGCAGATGAAGAACTGGTTGAGAAGGCTGTCAGTAATGCTGGCGCCATCGCTTGATAATGTAACCATGGGTTTTTAACTCCGCCAACATACCGTAAAATGAGCGACATGACGATGAGAAAGTGAATTGTTAAAGCGGCCACCACCGTCATAAAGAATAGTGCCAGATTTTCAAATTGATCAAACCCTGTTTTAGCAACGGATGCGGCAACTAACCCAAAAACACCCAATGGTGCAAATTTCATAATCAGGCCAGTCAACAACATCATGATATCAAACACACCCTGCCAGAAGTTTTGCAAAGTCTTTTGTCCATCACCCTTGATTTGCGTCAGGAAAAAACCGAATAACAAACTAAAGAAGATCAAGCCAAGCATTTGTCCTTGGGCAGCTGCATCGACAATGTTGGTTGGAATCATGCGCAGGAAAACATCGACTACATCACCAGCAGATTTACCTTCAATCGCTTGAGTCACATCGGCATTAGCCTCAATCATCGGCGGCGGATTACCGGTCACACCTGGCTGAATAACATTCACCAGTACCAACCCAATCATAATCGCAATAAAACTCGTCGCGACGTAATATGTTAGGGTCTTAATTCCCATACGACCGAAACCACCATTACCACCAATATTGGCTATGCCGGTGATAATGGCAGACATAACAAGAGGGACAACAATCATCTTTAGGGCATTTAAGAACAATGTCCCGATAAAAGTGTAGACGGATAACCAAGGGACCCCAAAAATAGTGCCCTCTATGCCGGAATAGCTTCCCATAATGGCGGCTAAAACCAGTGCGATAAGGATTTGCCAATGTAGCGCTAATGTCATATATCTGCCTTGTTATGTTGAGTTATTTGAGTTTTCTTGAGCTATAAAAAAAGCACTTAAAACGAATCTGCTTTAAGCGCTTTTTCAGGTAAAAGTGCCGGGATCTATGAACCCCAGTTTTTTATAAATCAGGACATTGATCCCAAGCCATAAAAGAGCCTAAGTTATACACTTCATCAAAACTTTGAGATAGCAAAATCTGCATTGCCATATGTGAACGTTGTCCAGAACGACAAAAGACAATCACTGGAATATCTTTATCTAAGATGCTTTCACCAACACGGTCAATATCTTGTAATGGAATATTAATAGCACCAGGCAACTTACTCATTGCAAACTCTTCTGGAGTTCGAACATCAACCAATTGTGCATTTTTTTCTTTGATTAAACGCTTTGCATCATCACATGGAATAAACATCTTTTATCTTAACTCCCA
>Ga0314774_1001079_pt1 | contig 18682 bp, 20 predicted proteins | sample MetaGCBIA2018_FD_204515 | JGI IMG/M metagenome (GOLD analysis project Ga0314774, IMG submission 204515) | Cryopeg brine microbial communities from Beaufort Sea near Barrow, Alaska, United States - CBIA 2018 | ecosystem: Environmental > Aquatic > Marine > Coastal | place: USA: Alaska | collected...
CTATCTGGCAACTATAATCTGGTAACTATAATCTTGTCCCCTTGCAACTATGCTTTGTCTGCGGGTATTGTATCAATTGTTAAGCGACCGTATTTACCGGCTCTAAACTCATCAAAAACGACTTTAGCCATACGACTTGTATCCGGTTTTTTTCCTTCTTTAAGGAGATTTCGAGTCATTGTAATATCTTCAAGTATCTCATGCCCTTTTCTAGGTATTCCGTCCGTGGTTAAAAAATCCACATTTTGAAATTGACTTTTTAGTGCCATTGGATAAATATCCATCAGATGATCAATAAGCGCATAGGAAAGGCTTTCTGTATCTAATATATCATCTTTAATACTACCAATATAAGCTAAATGATATCCGACCTTTTTATCTTCGAATCTAGGCCAAAGTATACCTGGCGTGTCTAGCAATTCGAGTCCTTTTTTAATCTTGATCCATTGTTTACCTTTCGTAACACCTGGCTTGTTTCCGGTTTTGGCACTTGCTTTACCTACTAATTTATTGATAAAAGTAGACTTACCTACATTCGGGATACCTACAACCATAATACGCAAAGGTTTATTGATCAATCCACGGAGTCTGTTACGCTCAAGTCTCTCTTTGCAGACTTCATTGATAAGTCCTGCAACTTTATTCATATTCTTGCCATCTCTTGCATTTATCTCCATTGCAATGATTCCTTGTTTGTTAAAATACTCAATCCATTCTTTGGTTCTTGCCGGATCAGCTAAATCCATTTTTGTCATTAAAATCAAACGTGGTTTGCCTTTTGTAATTGAAGGCAAATCCGGATTTTGACTGCTAAAAGGTGTTCTGGCATCTAATAATTCGACAACACAGTCAATCAGTTTGATGGTTTCTTGCATCATTCTTTTTGCTTTTGTCATGTGTCCTGGGTACCATTGTATATTCATTGTTTTCTCCAATCTAATTAATAAAACCAAAACCATCAAATGGAAATAATCTTATATAGCCTTTTCCTAATATATCAGAACCTTTAACAAATCCTACATCCATGTACCTTGAATCTTTACTGTGATTCCTATTGTCACCAACGACAAAATAATATTCATCAGGTATTGTTAAAGGTAAAATGTTAGATCCATAGTCTTCAATAAGTTCAAAGCCAAAAGGTTCATCTAACACAAGTTCATTTATATAAATTTCACCATTTATTATATTAATAGTCTCTCCTGGCAAACCTATAATCCGTTTAATAAAATATTTGTTATCTTCTTTCAAATATGGAAAGACAACAATGTCGTATCTTGAATAATTAATAAATCTATGACTGATTTTTTCGATAATCAATTGATCTTTGTCATGCAATGTCGGATTCATTGAATGTCCATCGACTGTTGTGGGTTGGACGATAAAAGAAATGATAAAGAAAACAATAGCCACTGTAATTATTATGTCCTTTGTAAAACTCTTTATTTCCATTCCTAAGCTTGGTTTTTTCTTGTTATCTACTTCAGACAAAGTTGGTTCTCTAGATATATTCTTATCATTTTCGTTGAAATCTTTCATATAATCATTATCCTTTTTATTCTTGCTCATCATGTGCTCCTATCTGTTCCTCATACTATAATAACACACTAAAAAAATAAAAAAAAGAGCTGTGAACAGCTCTTTTTTCGTGTAAAGTAAATTACTTAATTAATTCTTTAACTTTTGCTTTTTTACCTATACGTTCTCTTAGGTAATTAAGTTTAGCTCTTCTTACTTTACCACGTCTTATTACTTCAACTCTATCTAGGTTTGGAGAGCTTACTGGCCAAGTCTTTTCAACACCAATACCATAAGAAATTCTTCTTACAGTGAAAGTTGTTCTATTACCGCCGCCTTGACGCTTAAGAACTGTTCCTTCGAACATTTGAATTCTTTCTCTTGTACCTTCTTTAATCTTTGCATAAACTCGTACTGTATCTCCAACACTAAACTCACCTAAATCTGTTCTGATTTGAGATTGTTCAATTTGTCTAATTACATCATTCATTTGTCATCCTCCTTCCATCATAAATGTTCTTAAATAACAATTTCTTACCAGAGGAACATTCGTAGTCACAGTTACATACTATAGCATAGTTTTATCTACATGACAAGTGTTTTCTAGGAAAACTTTGTCTGCAGTAGATAAGCTTGCATGTTTAAGTAAATCCGGCCGTTTTAGCGCCGTTCGCTTTAGAGATTCTTCATGTCTAAAGTCATCTATCTTCTTATGGTTACCTGACAATAATACATCAGGCACCTTCATGCCTTGAAATTCATAAGGTCTTGTATATTGTGGATATTCCAACAGATTGTTATCAAAGGAATCCATATCTGCGGATTCACTGTTTGATAAAACCCCATCTATATGTCGGCTTACAGCATCAATAACAATCATTGCAGCCATTTCGCCTCCAGTTAACACATAGTCCCCGATTGATAACTCTTCAGTTACTATAGCGTCAATAACACGTTCATCTATTCCTTCATAATGCCCACAGATAATAACTAATTCTTCTTCTTTAGAAAGTTCTAGTACTTTTTGATGGTTCAGTGTCTGGCCTTGTGGCGACATATAGATAACTCGTTTTATCGTCGAATAATTTTCTATCGATTCAAAAGCTCTAATGATTGGACCCGGTTGCATTAACATGCCAGCCCCGCCACCATATGGATAATCATCTACCGAGTTGTGCTTGTTCTGAGCAAAATCACGTATATTAACCAGATTTAAACCGATTAAATCTTTTTCTCTAGCTTTTTTAATGATTGAACTATTTAATCCATCATGTATATGCTCTGGGAAAAGAGTTAAAACATGAAATTTCATATGATCACCTCTATAATCCGCGCAGTCCTTCAATTAACCGAACTGTTAAATAACCTTCTTCAACGTTAACTTCCGGAATAAATTCCACTTTAGCCGGTACCATAAGACCATTTTTAGTCCCATCATCGATGACATATACATCATGAGCTCCTGATGAAATTACCTCAGTAAGTTTACCTAATATAGTGCCATCCAATTCTCTAGCTTCGAGTCCTATAAGTTCAAAAATGAAGTTTTCATTTTCTTCAAGTGGTAGCGCTTCATCCATAGGAATTAATACCGATGCGTTTTTCAGTGCCAAAGCATCTTCTATCGTATTCAGCTCTTTTGTTTGTAACACAACAAGATGCTTAACAAACTTAATTCCCTGTATCGTAACTTCGATTCTTTTATTATCCTGTTCAAGATACACTCTTTTTAATAATTTAAATCTATTTATGTCGTCAGTTGTAGGAAAAATCTTTATGTCTCCTTTAACACCATGAGCATTTGCAACTTTACCTATTGTAATATAATCCATTATTTCAACCCATTTCCTTCGTTTTGTATGTTATTCATCTATACCGCTATCTCTTTGTAACTATCATCCATATCTTATTAGATGTGTCTAAAACTATGCATCTAAATTATGCATCTAAGCTATTTGCACTGTCTTATTCTTTTCTAAATCAATGAGTAATCGACTTGATTGATCATCACGTTTATTAAAATCACTCATTGACTCAGAAAAAAATAGTTAGAACTAGGTTCTAACTATTCGTTTATGATTTTGATGGTTTACAACTATAAAATTTCAACAACAACACGTTTGTCGGATTTTGTAGCAGCTGCTTTAACAACTGTACGGATCGCTTTTGCAATACGTCCTTGTTTACCAATAACTTTCCCCATGTCTTCTGGGGCAACTTTAAGCTCAAGTACTGTTGAACGTTCTCCTTCTACAGCCCTAACTTCAACTGCATCTGGATTGTCAACGAGTGCTTTAGCTATTACTTCAACTAATTCTTTCATAAACTGTTCCTCCATATGCCCTTAGGCTAGTGGTTACCGATTATTCAGTAACTCCTGCAATTTTAAGAAGTTTTCTTACAGTTTCTGATGGTTGTGCACCAGTTGTAAGCCATTTCTTAGCTATTTCTTCATCAACTTTAATTAGAGCTGGTTCCTTAGTCGGATCATAGTAACCTACTTGCTCAATAAATCTACCGTCTCTTGGTGATCTTGAATCAGCTACAACAATTCTATAAAAAGGAGCTTTCTTAGCACCCATTCTTTTCAATCTCATTCTTACTGCCATTTTGTTTCACCTCCATTTGAATTATAATATTAACGACTGAGTCGTATTATTTATATATAAAGCGTTATACGCTAAATAACTTCTACTGAACTAAAAAGGAAGATTCAACATACCTTTACCCTTTTTACCTTTTTTGCCACCCATCATACCGCCCATTTGTTTCATCATTTTCTTTGATTGGTAAAACTGCTTGATGAAACGATTGACAGTATTAATGTTGTTACCGGATCCTAGAGCAATTCGTTTTTTGCGGCTTGGGTTAATAATTTCAGGATTTGCTCTTTCTTCTAGCGTCATGCTAAGAATCATTGCTTCCATTTTGCCGATCTCATTGTCATCAATATCGACATTTTTCATTTGAGCTCCCATGCCCGGAATCATTCCAATTATATCGTTGATTGAACCCATACTCTTGATTTGTTGCATTTGTTCTAAAAAATCATCAAAGGTAAACTCTGCTTTACGAAGTTTACGTTCCATTTCTCTTGCCTTATCTTCGTCAATATTCTCACTTGCTTTTTCAATCAATGTAAGAACATCACCCATGCCAAGAATTCTTGAAGCCATTCGATCAGCATGGAATATTTCGACATCTGTTAACTTCTCGCCAACACAGGCAAATTTAATTGGTTTTCCAGTTACTGCTTTAACACTAAGTGCAGCACCACCACGAGTGTCACCATCAAGTTTTGTAAGTATAACCCCATCAATTTCTAACTGTTCATTAAAACTCTCTGCTACATTGACTGCATCCTGTCCAGTCATTGAATCAACAACTAAGAGAATTTGATGTGGTTTAACAACTTCTTTGATTTCAACTAATTCATTCATCATATCTTCATCAATATGCAAACGACCCGCTGTATCTATAATAATAACATCATTATGATTTTTCTTACCATGCTCTATTGCAGCCAATGCTGTTTCAAGCGGTTTGTTTGTACCATTTTCAAATACCGGAACGTCGATTTGTGATCCGACTACTTGTAATTGTTTAATTGCTGCCGGTCTGTAGATGTCACATGCAACAAGTAACGGTTTCTTACCCTTTTTCTTAAGTAATCCAGCAATTTTTGCACTTGAAGTGGTTTTACCGGCACCTTGCAAACCAACCATCATATAAACCGTTGGTGGCGCTTTAGCAAATGTTAATTCTTGGTTTTCATCTGCCATTAACTTAACCATTTCTTCATTTACAATCTTTATGACTTGTTGGCCTGGAGTTAATGATTCCATTACTTCAACACCAACGCATCTTTCTTTAACACTACTTACAAATTGTTTAACTACCTTAAAGTTAACATCGGCTTCAAGTAACGCCATTTTAACTTCTCTCATTGCAGCTTTTACATCGCTGTCACTAAGCTTTCCTTTACGCTTAAGACCAGCAAAAATATTCTGAAACTTATCTGATAAGTTTTCAAAAGCCATTTCGTCACCATCTTTCATCGTTTGTTACATACACCGTATTACAATGTCTCTATGAAATGGGTCATTAATGATCGAATCTTCAAAAGAGCATCTTCATCTTTATCATACGTGATTTGAAGAATTTCATTAATTACCTTCTTATTATCTAAATATCTGTTGATCAAATGCAATTTAGCATCGATTTTCTTGAGGGCTTTTTCACTTCTTCGAAGATTATCATGAACAGCTGCTCGACTAATTGCTAATTGTTCTGCAATTTCGCCAAGTGATAAATCATTCAAATAGTAGTCTTCAAAAACTTCCCGTTGACGCTCAGTAAGCATCACGCCGTAAAAATCGTACAATAACGTTTTGTTTGCTAAATCATCCATCTAAACAACCCCATTGCTTATAGCCTTTGGTATTCATTAAAACATTTATTTGGTGTCAAGCACTTCTACTTGTCTGTTAAGTACAAATGCTTTACACCTTTGGAATTATACTAAACATTTCAGTGTATGTCAATCGTTTTTTTTATTTGTTAAGTTTAGCACTAAGTTATTAAACTAATATTTAAATTCTATTAGAAAAAAACATAAGTTTAATCATTAAATAGCGCATCAATAAAGTCATTGGAATCAAAGGGACGCAAATCATCGATGCCTTCACCTACTCCAATATATTTAACAGGCAATTTAAGTTCTGATTGTATTGCAATAGCGATACCACCTTTAGCTGTTCCGTCTAATTTGGTAAGAACAACCCCCGTAATATTAGCTGCTTCTTGAAATACTTTTGCCTGTTGAACCGCATTTTGTCCGGTTGTACTATCAAGAACGAGTAATACTTCTTTATGAGCATCTGCATATTCTCGTTCAATAACACGATAAATCTTATTAAGTTCATCCATTAGATTTTTCTTATTATGCAGTCTTCCGGCTGTGTCACAGATAAGTATGTCCGTTTTCTTAGCTTTTGCAGATTGAATGGCGTCATATATTACGGCACTCGGATCAGCGTTTTCACCTTGAGATATTAGTGGAACGTCAGCTCGTATGGCCCATTCCTTCAACTGATCAATCGCCGCTGCTCTAAACGTATCTGCAGCTGCTAACACAACACTTTTACCGGCTTGCTTATATTGATTCGAAAGTTTACCGATTGTTGTCGTTTTCCCAACACCGTTAACACCTATGATTAACAACACAGTCTTTTTGTCAACAAAATCATAAGCATCCTCAGTTACAAACATAAGAGACTTCAACTCATCTTTAAGCAACTGCCTTACCTCTTCACTTGATGTCAATTTGTTCTCTTTCACTTTGACCTTCAAGTCTTCAATCACTTTAAGTGTTGTATTAACGCCTAAATCCGCCATAATCAAAGCTTCTTCCAACTCTTCATAAAATTCTTCATCGATTGATTTGAAGCTATTAAGAACATCTTCAACTCCACCGATGAGGTTGGCTCTTGTTTTTGATAATCCTTCAACTAGTTTACTGAAAAAGTTTTTGCTTTTTTCATCTTGGCTATTCGTTTCTCCAAGAACTTCTTGTTCCATCGATTCTATCGGCTCATAAGATTCATCTTCAAGAACTTCATAAAGCTTAGCCAGCTCCTTATTCTCATAGCTGTCCTCAATATCACTTTTATCATCTACATCACTTGAAGTATCCAAATCACTCGAATCATCCAAATCATTTAGTGCATCTAGATCACTCGAATCATCTAAATCATTTAGCGTATCTAGATCACTTGAAGCATCCATATCACTCGAATCATCTAAATCAATTAGCGGCTTAAAATCGTATGAAGCATCTAACTCACTTATACCTTCTAAAAAACTCATCTCATTTAACGTTTCTGTTTGATCAGTGTCATCTAACTTCTGAGCTTCTACTAATTCATCAAGCACTTCTGTTTTTTCTATATCTTTTTCTTTATTTTTATTCTTCTTCAACCATTTAAACATGTTCTACCTCTTGTTCTATATTTTCTTATTTATATATCAGCTAATTATATGATCGTTGGTACTTATTTGTTAAACTTTTACATCTTCTAATTGATCTTGTATTAGTTTAACGGATACTTGTGTTGATATACCTTTTTCTTGCATAGTAATACCATACAAGGCATCTGCTGATTCCATCGTGCCTTTTCTATGGGTAATAACTATAAACTGTGTTTCACCTGATAATTTGTGTAAGTATGCTGCAAATCGATCCACATTGACATCATCAAGTGCCGCTTCAATCTCGTCAAGTACACAAAAAGGCGATGGTCTTAAGCTTTGGATAGAAAATAATAATGCAATAGCCGTGAACGCTCTTTCCCCACCAGATAATAACATCATATTCTGCAGCTTTTTACCCGGAGGTTGTGCAATGATTGCAATTCCTGATTCTAGAATGTTATCTGAATCTGTTAATTCCAAGAAACCTTTTCCTCCACCAAAAAGTTCAGTGAAGACTTCATTAAAAGTTAAATTGATTTCTTCAAATTTTTCTTTAAACTGAATCGTCATATGTTCATCTAGCTCACGAATGATATCCATCAATTTTTCAGTAGCAAGCAACAAATCATCTCTTTGTGTCGTAAGGAATGTGTACCGTTCTTTAACTTGTCTGTATTCTTCAATTGCATGTACATTAACATCACCTAATTGTTTCATTTCGCTTTTAAGACGAGCAATCTTTTGTTTAATCGCTGTTTCTGCCATTTCGATATCAGCTTTGAATTCTAGAGCGCTTGTATATGTCAATTCATATTCATCCCACATGTAGTTAATCTGTGTTTCTTTGAGCATCTCAAGTTTTTCGATATTATTGGTTATGCGAATAAGCTCTTTATCAAGTTGATTAGCTTCATCGAGCGCTATTTCTTTCTTTGAATCCAATTGACCTTTAGAGATTTGTATCTGTTGTCGTTTATATCGAAGATTACCTAATGTTTCGTTTAGTTCTGCAAGTTCATCTTTTGATTTTAATTGCAATTCCTGATTTTGGTTCAATAGCTGTAACTCACGTAAGTTTTCCAATTCAACATGATTAATCTCTTCTTGAATCGCGGCTATCGTCTCTGTTTTACTCTGAAGAGCTTCACTTATACGAATAATGGATTCTTCCATATGTTCTTGTTGTTGTTTAAGTGATGAATATTCCATTTTGTCAGATGTGATTTCTTCTAACACGGTATCCTTGTCTTCTTTTAGGACCTGAATATATTCATTGATTCCCTTGACTTTCTCTTCTGCATCAACGTGATTTGTTTCGGTGGAGCCTAGCTCATTATGAAGATTATCTTTTTCCTGATTGACCTTATCATTTTCTTTAGTTAGTTCTTCTAACTCTAGCTCTATATTCTTAAGTTCGTAAACGAACTTATCAAATTCCTGTTTATTCGCATTTAATAAAGTTGAAATTGTATGTGATTCAATGTTAATATCTTGCTCTTTAACACGAATAGCATCAATTTCTTCTTTTAAGTTAATAACGTCGTCTTCGTTTTTCAACGATTCTTTCTCTAACCTATTAACTAATATATCATTTTCTTTAACGAATTTATCTAGTGATTCAATCTCATTTTTACGTGATATCAATTGACTTTTTTCTTTTCTAAAAGCACCACCACTCATTGCACCACCAGGGCTTATAACATCTCCCTCTAATGTGATGATACGATATCTTTGGCCATTAGCTCTCGCTAGCTTAATACCGTCATCTAAGGACTCCACAATAAGTACCCGTCCTAATAGTTGACGTATAATCGGTCTAAATGTATCCTCACAAACTATGAGTTCACTAGCAATACCTAAATATCCCGGAACAGTTTTAATATTGACAGCAGCTGAACCTTTCACCGTTGTTATTGGTAAAAACGTTCCACGCCCATATCTATTCTTTTTAAGATAATTGATGAAATACTTAGCTTTTGATTCATCGACAGTCACAATGTTCTGAACATTACCACCCAGTGCAATCTCGATTGCTTTCTCAAATTGTTCTTTAACATCTATCAGCTCAGCAATAACACCTAAAGCACCTGGGTCTTTAAGTTCCATAATCTTTTTAACACTTAAAAAATAGCCTTCATATTGATCTTCCATATCTTTAAGTGCTTCGAATCTTGATTTCGCTTTATTTAATTCATGTCTTTTTGTATTAAGTTCTTGTTTAGCTTGTATCGCTATTGTCTCTAGCCGTTGAATTTTCTTGCGAATCTCTAATTTGTTGTCTGATAACATCTTTTGTTCTTCTTCATATTTAGTTACGAGTACTGCGTTCTCCTCTATTTCTTTCGAGAGTCCAATGTTTGTCTGTTTAAGAATTCCATCACGTGATTGTAAATGTTCTTTACGAAGTTTATTATTCTCTAAGATTATTTCTGAACGATGTACTTGTCCTTTTATGGTCGAAACTTCATTAAGTCGTTCGATCATATTCGATTGAATCCGTTCAATTTCTCTTTCGTTCTTGTCAATATCTAACTGTATACCCTCTAAAAACTCTTGTCGCTCAATAATTTCTGTTTCTTTTCCAGATATTTTACGGATATGTTTATCTTTATTATTCTTAAATGTATTAAGTTCTTGCGTTCTTTCAATTTCACTATCTGATAGACGTTCAATATCCGTTTTAAGCTTGCCGATTTGTGTACCAAAGTTTTTGATTTTCTCCTCAGATAAGCTAATGGATGAATGGAACTTTTCAATCCCAAGGGAAGTCTCTGTGATAGCTTCACGGTTCATTTCCAGTTCTTCTTCAACCACGTCAAACTGTTCTTGGTACTCATGATGCTTTTTTGCCAACTCTTTATGTAAATCCGCTTTTTCTTCTAAATCTTTACGAGCAATAATTTCATTTGCTGTAAATACTTCTAATCGCGAATCGAAATCGTCAATCAAATTAATAAAACTATTGACTTCCAATTTTTTAAGGTCTTCTCTTTTATCCAAAAAAACTCGAGCCGTTTCTGCCTGATCTTCGAGTGATTCCTTTTGTGTCTCTAATTCAGTGATAATATCAACAACACGCTCGAGGTCTTGTTCGCTTCTTGTCAGTTTATTAACTGCTGCATTTTTTCTCGTCTTGTATTTAACGATTCCTGCAGCTTCATCAAACAACGCGCGACGGTCATCAGGTTTCGTGGATAGGATCTTATCGACCTGTCCTTGACCAATAATCGAGTAACCTTCACGTCCTACTCCAGTATCCATAAAAAGTTCGTGAACGTCTTTAAGACGAACGTGAGTACCATTAATGAAGTACTCACCTTCGCCTGATCGATAAACTCTTCTCGATACTGTTACTTCTGAATAATCTATCGGCATTTTTTTATCTTGATTATCAATCGTTAAATCGACTTGACAATAACCTAACGCTCTTCTCGTTTCAGTCCCAGCAAAAATGACATCTTCCATTTTGCTACCACGAAGTTGCTTGGCACTTTGCTCTCCAAGCACCCATCTTACAGCATCAGCGACATTACTCTTACCGCTCCCGTTAGGTCCAACGATTCCTGTAATACCTTTTTCGAATTTAAATACAATTTTGTTTGCAAAGGACTTGAAACCATATAATTCAACACTTTTTAAATACATGTGTAAACCTCTTTATTTAGAATTTATCTTTTTTAGAGCATCAAATGCAGCTCGTTGTTCTGCAGACTTCTTAGATCTTCCTTCACCTTTACCAATGATATTGGATTCATGAATCACATGAACCGTAAAGCATTTATTGTGATCGGGTCCGGTTTCACTTATAACTGTATATTCGATTGGAATATCACTCATTTGTTGTATATATTCTTGTAAATGCGTTTTTGAATCTACAAATCGTTTTCTTTCTTCAACATCAAAAAGCAAAGTGTTCACAATAAAACTTGTAGCACTTTCAATTCCTCCGTCTATGTATATTGATCCTATGAGTGCTTCAACCGAATCAGATAGCACAGAATCGCGATTACGTCCGCCCGAGGAATCTTCACCTTTACCCAGCAGTAGATAATTACCTAATTTAATTTCTCTAGCAAACTCAGCTAATGTTGGTTCACAGACAACACTTGCTCTAAATTTAGTTAGTTCACCTTCTTGTTGATTCGGATATTTATGAAACAGATAGTCACTTGTTACAATTTCAAGAACTGCATCACCTAAAAATTCTAACCGTTCATTATTCTCTATTTTTTTAAGATTATTTTCATTAGCATATGAGCTATGAATTAAAGCTTGAATCAATAATTTAATATCACTAAATGTATACGAAATTACTGATTCAAACTCATGAAAAATTTGATCTTTCATACGTTCCTCCTTCAGTTATAAATTTTCTTAATTAGACATCAACATATTATAACATAACTAATTTAAAATACAAAGATATTCCCTATATTTAGCCCTTGTCTGCATATTGACATACCATTTGTTGTGTTTATGCTATAAACGACCAAATTTATTTTTCATTCATTCAACCTAATCCGCCGCTTATCAAGCACACATTTTAATGACCGCAAAAGAGAGTCCATAGGACTCTCTTTTGCAGTTATTAATCTAAATCATCGACTTTCGCTCTTAAAACTTCAAGAGCATCGCCAACAGTCTTCAAGTTCTCCATTGAATCATCTTCCAAGTCGACTTCAAACTCGGATTCAGCACTGAGAATGATTTGAGCTAAGTCCAATGAGTCAATTCCTAAATCATCAACGAAATCCATATCCTCTCTAATATCTTCAGCTGAATAAGTAGTAAATTCTGCAATGATTTCTAATAATTTATTCTCGTCCATTCCATTTCCTCCATTTATTAGCCCTTACTTACATAAGGTATTGTTTGATTTTATCATTTACCTTTTCATCTGAAAAAGTTTTACACTGCAATATCGCATTTTTAAAAGCCTTTGCGTCTGAACTACCATGAGCTTTTACTACTAAACCCTCTAATCCAAGTAACGGAGCTCCTCCATATTCAGTATAATCAAATGCTATCAGCATTTTCTTTAGTGGTTTCTTAATAAGTAACGCACCAATTTTAGAATACCATGTTGAAGTAACCGCGGTTTTAATTTGAGCTAATAACATTAAGGCTAAACCTTCTGTGTGCTTAAGAACTACATTACCAACAAATCCGTCAGCTATAATAACATCTGCTCCACCTTCTGCAATGTCTCTACCTTCAATATTTCCAATGAAGTTTAAATTGGAATCATCTTTAAGCAGTGGAAATACATCCTTGCAAAGTTGATTGCCTTTACCATCTTCAGCACCAATATTCAAAAGTCCAATGGTAGGTTTACTCGTACCGATAAACGAACTATAATAAACACTTCCCATTTTTGCAAATTGATGTAAAAAAACAGGTTTGCTATCCACGTTAGCACCACAGTCCATTAATAATGTAACACCTTTAGTCGTTGGTATAAACGAACCCAGCGCCGGTCTTTCAATTCCTTTGATACGACCAACAATCAGCGTCCCGCCAGCAAGAACCGCTCCTGTGCTTCCAGCTGAGACAAACGCATCAGCATGGCCTTCTTTAACTGATCGAAGTCCCTTGACAATCGAAGAATCTTTCTTGCGCCTTATGGCTAATACCGGAGATTCCGTATTCTCAATAACTTCTTTCGCATCAATCAAATGAATTCGTGAAGAATCATACTCTTGTCCTGCAAGTTTAGCTTTTAACTCTTCTTCGTTGCCAAATAAAGTTAATTCAATACCTTGCTCTTCGTTAAGTGCTAGCAAACAAGCATCAATGATTATGTCTGGAGCATGATCCCCACCGTTGGCATCAACGGCAATTTTTACTGTATTCATATTTTGCCCCCTTAGGAATTAGTTCTTATTTTAATATACTATTATTCTTATACGATTTCAAGAGTTAAATATAAGAAATGTTATTTTCATTTAATCTCATAATAAACTCCTTGACTATCATTGAATGGATCTGATTATCTTAACAATATCAAAAGGAGCATCTTTTTGCAACAAAAAACAGGAAAGCCTGAGCCTTCCTGTTAGTAATCGAAATTATTTAACTGCGAAAACTTCTTTGTTCTTATATGTTCCACAAGCTTTACAAGCTCTGTGAGGCATCATAAGCTCACCACATTTGCTACAGTTAGCTAAGTTTGGAGCTGATAATGTCCAGCTTTGCGCTCTACGCTTATTTCTTCTGGATTGGGATACTTTACGCTTTGGTACTGCCATTTTTGTTACACCTCCTTAAATTTGCTATCAAACAAATCTTTTAAATGAGCCAATCGTATATCGATATGGCTATGATCGCATGTACATTGTTGATTATTTAGGTTTGCACCACATTGTGAACAAAATCCTTTGCATTCTTCGCTACATAGCACTTTCATTGGATATTCCTGTATTAACTCAAGAGTTAAAAAAACACCAAGATCTAGCTCTGTACCATTAATATAAGCCGATTCAACTTCCTCAGGAAGATGAATATCACGCTTAAAAGTAGTGTTTATGTCTGTTACAACCTCTTTTGTACAGCGATCACAAGGTATTGCTAACTTTATGCTAGCACTTCCTTCAATCGAAAATTCATCTTTAGTATAACGACTGATTATTAAATTACACTTTAGGCCGTCTACTGATGGCATTGAAACGTTGCCATCTTTAAAAACAAAATCCGTATAGGTTTCTTCAATAATAACTTGGTCAGTGCGATTAAATGCTTCAACCAAATGTATTAACATAATATCACCTTCTTACTTGTGAATTTAATCACCAAAAAACATTATACCTAGTCGGGAAATATTTGTCAACTATTTTATTCAATTAACTTGATTTTTATAAAATCTAATTCTAAATCTAAATTAATTTTTTTGTTTCTCTAGCAATCATTAATTCCTCGTTAGTAGGTATAACAAGTGAACGAGTTGTTGCCTCAGGTGCACTGAAATCTCTTTCTATACCTCTGCATTTGTTAAGGTCATCATCGACGACAACACCAAGGTATTCAAAGTAATCACAGATAGCTTTACGTACCAAGTAATTATTCTCACCAAGACCTGCTGTGAATACTATTGCATCGATACCATTCATTGTAGCCGCATATGCTCCAACATATTTAGCAACTCTGTATTCAAAAACTTCCATTGTCATTATTGCACGTTCGTTACCTTCCTCAACAGCTTTTTCAAGATCTCTAAAATCACTTGATATTCCTGAGAGTCCGAGAACTCCGGATTTCTTATTAAGGATTTCCATAACTTCGTCGTGAGTAATGCCTTCTTTTTCTGCAATATAATCAGCAATCTTTGGATCAAGATCCCCTGTACGCGTACCCATTACCAGACCTTCTAATGGAGTAAGCCCCATGGATGTATCTACTGATTCACCACCGTCAATAGCACAAACTGATGCGCCGTTACCTAAATGACAAACAACAATTTTCATATCTTTAATATCTTTGCCTAAAAACTCAGCTGTTCTATTGGCAACATATTTATGTGATGTACCGTGGAATCCATAACGACGGATTTTATGTTTAGTATAATATTCATAAGGCAGAGCATATAAATATGCTTTTGAAGGCATCGTCTGATGAAACGCGGTATCAAACACGGCAATATTAGGCGTCGTCGGCATGATTGCTTGGCAAGCAGCTATTCCAGTTAAGTTTGCCGGGTTATGTAATGGCGCAAGTTCAGTACATGCCTCTATAGCTGTAATTACCTCTTCATCAATAATTACAGAATCCGAGAAAAACTCTCCACCGTGTACAACACGATGACCAACTGCAGTTATTTCATTCATAGATTTGATTACTCCATAATTTTCATCGATTAAAGCATCGATAACAAATTGGACTGCTTGTTTGTGGTCTTTCATCTCACCTTCGATTACGATTCTTTCGCCAATTCCAGGTATATGTTTAATTTGCGAACCTTCAATACCGATTCTTTCACAGATACCGATAGAAAGTACTTTCTCGGCTTCCATGTTGATCAATTGGTATTTAAGTGATGAACTACCACAATTTAAGACTAATATATTCATTTTAAGCTCCTTATCCCTGATTAATTGCTTGTACAGCCGTAATTGCAACAACACCAACAATATCTTCTGCCGTGCAACCTCTTGAAAGGTCATTAACCGGTTTAGCGATACCTTGAGATATTGGACCATACGCTTCTGCTTTAGCAAGACGTTGAGTTATCTTATAACCAATGTTTCCCGAATCAAGGTCAGGAAAGACAAGAACATTAACTTTTCCAGCCACTTCACTACCTGGTGCCTTTGAAGCTCCGATGCTTGGAACGATTGCTGCATCCAGCTGGAATTCCCCGTCTATTTTGTAATCCGGATATTGTTCTTGTGCTAACTTTGTTGCTTCTACAACCTTTGATACATCCTCGTGAGCCGCACTGCCTTTAGTGGAATGAGATAACATACCGACTACTGCTTCTACTCCAACAAGTGCTTCGAATGATTTCGCACTGCTTCCGGCAATTGAAGCCAACTCTTCAGCTGAAGGATTTTGAACTAATCCACAATCTGAAAAAATAAATGTTCCGTTTGCTCCAAGATCACAATCAGGTACGACCATAACAAAAAATGATGATACTAACTTGGTTCCTGGTGCAGTTTTAAGAATTTGCAAAGAAGGTCTAAGTACATTCGCTGTTGAATTAATAGCTCCTGCTACCATTCCATCCGCCATTCCCTTTTTAACCATCATAACTCCTAGGTATAATGCATTCGTTGCTAATATTTCTTTAGCTTTTTCTTCAGTCATACCTTTTTTAGAACGTAATTCGACTAACGTGTTAACATAATCATCCATTTCACTGAAGTTCGCTGGATCTACGATAATCGCTCCCTTAATATTGACTCCGGTAGCTGCTTCGTTAATCTCTTTTTCACTACCAATTAAAATAACTTTTGCAATATTCTCAGCTAATATCTGCTCTGTTGCTTTAAGTGTCCTCATTTCTAAAGACTCTGGAAGTACTATTGTTTGTATATTTGATTTTGCTTTTTCTTTAATTGTTTCAATAAAACTCACTATATTGCTCCTTTCACGTACATTTATATCATACCCATCCTATACATTATAACGTAAATGTATATTGTATACAATCCTTTTTCGATTATTTTAATATTTCTTTATATTGCATTTTCATTCATAAGGGTTTAACATTAAAACGATAAGAATCTTATGGTTTTAGGAGATATAATATGAAAGTTTGTGGAATAATAACAGAATATAATCCTTTTCATTTAGGACATCAATTTCAGATAGAAGAAACCAAAAAACAACTTGGAATAGATTGCATTATTGTTGTAATGAGTGGCCATTTTGTGCAACGCGGCGAACCTGCTATTTTTGACAAATGGACAAGGACCTCACTAGCTCTAAGCGGTGGTGCTGATATTGTTATTGAACTGCCTACACCTTATGCATGTGCCAGTGCTGAGGCTTTCTCTTACGGGGCAGTTGAATTATTGCACCAGTTGGGAGTTGTGGACTATTTATGCTTTGGAAGTGAATCGGGTGATTTAGGACCCATGATGGAGTTATCATCCTTTTTAGTCAATGAACCAGCTAATTTCAAAAACGCTTTACGAAGTGAGTTAAAATCAGGATTCTCTTACCCGAAAGCTCACAGCAATGCACTCAAAGCAACTTTTCATAACAGCGATGAGCTTCTGAAGGGGTCAAACAACATATTAGGCATTGAATATTTAAAAGCATTAAGAAAACTGCATTCCCCTATCACTCCATATACAATCAAGCGTATTGGTGCTTCATATTTAAGCCAGTCCATTGAAGACGTATTGCCTAGTGCAACTGCTATCCGTAAGTACATTAAGGAATTTGATGCCACTAAAGTTCGGGAATCATTAAAAAGTGCAATGCCAGAAATAGTCATCAAGACATTATTTGACCAAGAATCTTATACTCCCGTTTTTATTGATCATCTTTATATATATTATCAATATTTATTAACATCAACAAATGAAGCACATATTAGTGAGATTTATGATTTTCCACTTGAACTTTATCGACGACTTCTTAAATATATCAATAAATGTCAAACATACACTGATTTTATTGAAGAGGTACAATCTAAAAACTATACAAAGACAATGATTCAAAGAGCATTATTACATTTATATTTAAATATTAAACATTCCGATATAGAAAAACTTTTATTAGAGGGAAACCAATATATACGGGTTTTAGGGTTTCGAAAATCAGCTTCAATCGTTCTACATGACATAAAGCTTCAAGAAAAGTTAATTATCGTCACTAATTATAAAGATCACTACAAGCTTCTTAGTGATTATGGTAAATACGTATTAACGCAAGAGTCTAAATATAGCGAATTATATAACCAACTCATTACTAAGGAATATAACGTAATAAAGAAAAACGATTACCTTCAACAGATAATCGTTCTAGAATAACATAACAACTGAGAGAATCTATGACGGTTTACGTATAGATTCTCTATTTTTATTTACTACATCAATCTGAGATCTTAAGTACCTCTCATATTGAGAATATTGTTCGTTACTCTTCTCTAACATCTCACTTAAAACTTCCTGGTTCTGAGTTAACAAATCATCAACATATTTATATGCTCCGTCTGTAATCTCTTCAGCTGCCGCCCTTGCTTCTTTCATTAATTCTTCTGCCTTGGCAATTGCTTGTTTACGAATATCATGTTCATCTAATAATTCTTCAACATGTTTCTTTGTTTCAGCGTCTATTGCCTTTGCTGTCTGTGTTGCCTCTTCAATTAATTTATCACGTTCATCAATGATTCTTTTGGAACGTTTAACTTCTTCTGGTAATTTCATCCTTAAATCTGCCATGAATTCATATAAAACTTCCATATTCACGACTACTTTGCTTGAAAATGGCAGATTATTACATTCTTGTAAGTAACCTTCCATTTCATCTAATAACAACATAATTGATTCCACAAAAATCCTCCTATTAATTTCTCTTTCTTTGTTCTTCTAACATAGTTTCTTTAGTTAACTCCGGTACCATTTTAGTAATGTCACCACCGTATCGTACAAGTTGTTTAACCATACTCGAACTAATATATGCATATTCTGTACGCGAAACTAAAAATATAGTTTCAATAGTTTCATTTAACATATGAATGGTT
>Ga0314774_1001081_pt1 | contig 18648 bp, 17 predicted proteins | sample MetaGCBIA2018_FD_204515 | JGI IMG/M metagenome (GOLD analysis project Ga0314774, IMG submission 204515) | Cryopeg brine microbial communities from Beaufort Sea near Barrow, Alaska, United States - CBIA 2018 | ecosystem: Environmental > Aquatic > Marine > Coastal | place: USA: Alaska | collected...
GAACAGGAGAAGGAACAGGAGAAGGAACAGGAGAAGGAACAGGAGAAGGAACAGGAGAAGGAACAGGAGAAGGAACAGGAGAAGGAACAGGAGAAGGAACAGGAGAAGGCTCAGGTGAAGGAACAGGCGAAGGATCAGGCTCAGGTTCCAGTTCCAGTTCAGGAAGCGGCTCAGGCTCAGGAAGTGGGAGAGGCGTTGGAACGACGGAAGAGTTCTTGTTCGATCCAACTCATTTAGGAGGTACTAGTACACCTACTTTTGTAAAAGGAAACCGACTCGATGGCGGGGAAGCTGATTCGAATGAAGTAAACAATCAACCGCTGGATGTAGGTGGTTTAGTTAATTACCAAGAGTTATATAGAGACTACTATAATCAAGCAACGGAAACAATGGATTATTTAGATGTTCCTATTGTAATGAAAGATATTATACGTGAGTATTTTTCGAATATTGAGTAGGTGGAGTTAGGGCATGTCTATGACTTATTAATGACAAGGAAGGGGAACAGATGGAGCGGTTAGAAAGAGTGAAAATACTTGGTACAAAGATTGAGGAAGAAATATCTAAACATATCATCGGTCAAAAAGAATTGATTAAAGATACTATAATATGTTTGTTTGCAGGTGGGAACTTACTTCTTGAAGGGGTTCCCGGTTTAGGGAAGACTAGATTAGTAAGAGTTTTAGGTGAGGCATTAGGTTTGGATTTTAAGAGGATTCAGTTTACTCCCGATTTAATGCCTGCGGATATTACAGGAACCAATATTTATAATAAAGATACAGGTATGTTGAGTTTTCAAAAAGGTCCGGTATTTACCAATATAGTATTAGCCGATGAGATCAATCGTGCAACTCCTAAAACTCAATCAGCAATGCTTGAAGCTATGCAAGAAAAAACGGTGACGGTAGGTGGAACAACCTTTCAATTGCCAAAACCGTATATGGTTTTAGCAACTCAAAATCCGATTGAACAAGAAGGTACTTATCCACTTCCGGAAGCTCAATTAGACCGTTTTATGTTTAAGCTTAATGTTGAATTTCCAAATGTCAAAGAGCTATTAAAAATTGTTCAATTAACGACAGTTGCTAATGAAGAAGCAGTTCTTTGCATAACAACTTCAGACGAATTATCTGAAATTCAAGAGTCAATAACAACGGTACCTTGTGCAATGCCGGTATTAGAGTATGCAATGAAATTAGTATCCGCAACGCATCCCGACAATGAATTGGCACCCGATGTCATCAAACAATATGTAACTTTCGGAGCAAGCCCCAGAGCAGCTCAAGGAATCATCCAAGGCTCAAGGGTCAGGGCGCTGCTTGATGGTCGATTTAACATTGCGTTTGAAGATATTAAAGCAATGGCTTATCCGATACTAAGACACCGTCTTATTCTGAATTTTGACTCAATGGCAGACGGTAAAAGCGTTGAAGCAATCATAAGTGATTTAATTGAGGCGGTAGAACAGTAATAAAGGAGTCGTTATGGGACAAATAATAGATCAACATTTTATCGAACTGCTGAAAACATTAACTTTACGGATTAGTTTATCCTTAAAAGGTGGTAATCTTGGAAATAAGCGTTCCAAATCGATCGGAAGTTCAGTTGAGTTTTCAGATTATCGAGAGTATATGCCCGGAGATGATTATAGGCGTATTGACTGGAATGCTTATGCAAGGTTTGAGAAGGTTTTCATTAAGCTTTTTATGCAGGAGCAAGAATCACCTGTAACGTTATTCATGGATAAAAGTGCATCAATGAATGAATATAATAAAAGAGAAACAGCGATTAAAATCATTGGTACATTTTCATATATCGCTTTGGCAGATTACGATACAGTGTCCATTGTTATGTTTGATGAAATGATTAGGAAGTCACTGGTTAACCTTCGTGGTACAACTAGTTTTAATCGAGTCATCTCCGAGTTGGAAAATCTACCTTTTGAAGGGGAATCTAATTTATATGAGACGGTTTATCAATGGCAACCCAAGCTTAAAAAAGGCATTTCAATCATTGTCTCAGACTTAATGTTTGATCATGAAATTGAAAAAGTCATTCGTCTTTTAGCATTCAACAAGCAGAGAGTGGTTCTGTGCCATGTACTTTCAGAAAATGAATTGAATCCGGTATTTGAAGAGAATGCTCGAATTATCGATGCAGAAACTAAGGAACATATGGATATTAGCACAGGTATTGATGCAATTAATCTATATAAAAAAACACTGAATGAATATATTAACACTATTAAAATGCATTGTTCAAAATACGGTGTGGATTATATACTTGTACACACTGAACAGCCTATTGAAGCATTTATTAAGCATATTCAGTCAATAACATAAGTAAACCACTAGCAATAAATAACATACGTAAACCGCTAGCAATAAATAACTTATTCTAGCATGATGGAAAGCAAATGGTTAACGTTATCTATAAATGACAACAGATAGGTTTAGTTCCAGAATGAATCAGCACAAACAGAAAGAGGCACATAATGGGTTTAACGAATATAATGGGATTACTAGGTTTAATTGGTATACCTATCATCATAATTTTATATATGTTAAGACCTAAGAATAAACCTGTGACTATACCGAGTTTATATCTATGGAAACAAATGACAGACGATATTGAATCAGCAACAAAATTGAAGAAATTAAAGTCTTCCATTCTGATGTTCATTCAACTTTTTGTTGTGCTATTAATGTCACTCATATTTGCAGGTCTCTTTATTAAGAACACAGACAGTGCTGAAAAGGTTTTAATTGTCGTTGAATGTGGATATACAATGGGATCAAAAGATGTCGAGGGAGACAGAATGACATATGCTAAAGAATTGATCGCTGATTATATTCAAAATCTTTCAGAGGGTAGCGAAGTGAGCGTTCTTGCGTTGGAAGAGGTGCCAAGAACGATATTGAAAAATGAAGTGGATAGGAACCTAGTGATTAGTTCGATTGACCAACTTCAGGTCATCGATGGTATCGGTGATATTGAACTAGGAATTGAAACTATCCAATTGTTAAAAGAAGACAACCAACAGATTGTTTATTTTGGAGACAGGAAAATCGAAGGTATCGATCAAGTAATAACCGTTAAGGATACAAAGAACTTCTCAGTGCATAATATTTCGTATACTAAGTACATTGAAGAGGGAACATTAACAGCACTAACGGAGATTTACAATCATCATAATGAAAAAGCCATAATTCCGATTAGCTTATATGTTGATGATGTGTTTTTCGGTGCTAAACAAATAGAGTTGGAGGCTAATTCAAGTGGAAAGCTGTTCTTTGAGAACATTCCGGTTGATACATCAGAGTTGCATGTACAACTCGATAGTGAAGATATTCTTGAAATCGATAATCATGCGTATTCAATCATACAATCTGAAAAAGTCAAAAAAGTACTACTAGTCAGTACTTCAAATAGATTTTTGGAAAAGGCTATTCGTCTTCATCCAAGCGTCGAACTTTATGTGACGCAAGATATGTCGAGCTCATATGGTTATGATCTTTATGTTTATGACAGTATGATTCCGGAGGACTTCCCAAGGGATGGCAATTATTTAATATTTAATCCTAAAGAAAACGACAACTTTACGCTGTTGGGATATGTTGAAAATCCTGTTTTTTCCACAAACAATCATAAGATAACATCACTTATTGAAAAAACTGAATTCTCAACAAGGGTAACTGGCGTATATGAAGTTGAAAATCCCAGAGACATTATTTATAATACTGAATTTGGAGCGGGTGCTTTTGAAACCACTATTTATGACAACAAAGCTATTGTGTTTGGTTTTGATATACATGAAACAGACTTACCTTTATCAATAGAATTTCCGGTGTTGATGATGAATACCGTCGATTACCTATTAAATAATCAAATGATAGAAAGTGGTCAAATCTACGCGGCGGATCAAGTCGTTGTAAGTATATTTCCTAATACGATTCAAGGTGTCATAACTCTTCCTGACGGTGAAGAAAGAATTCTTGACATATCTCGTAGAGAATTGATTTTTAGTGAGACAAATCAAGTAGGCACTTATTCGATTACTCAAGAAAATAAAGGCGAAAGCTTGACTCAAAGATTTAGCGTTAACGTACCTTTGGTTCCGATAGGACAAGGTACGGTTTATGATGGCAAAGGCAGTGAAATGCCGTTAACATCTAAAAGCTTGGCAAGAATTTTAGGAATTGCTGTCGTTGTTTTTATTCTTATTGAGTGGTTAATCTATAGTTATAGGAGGAGAATAAATGAGTATTCACATAAATAGCTATTATCCTCTGTTATTGTTTATTCCAACAGCATTAATTATCTGGTTCAGCTATAAGAAGTTTTTATCTAAACAGTATAAAAAGTCCATTGTGTTCAGAACGCTTACACTAGCACTTGTGATTCTGTCATTATGTGGAATCCATATTGTCAATAATGCTAAAGACACAACAACAATCTTTTTAGCGGACTTATCCAACAGTACATTGGATCAGCGTGCAGATATGGAGTCATTTATTAATGATTCCATGAAGTATAAAGAAAGCAGTGACTTAATTGGTATTATTGGTTTTGGAAATGAATCAAAAATTGAATTGGTACCAACATATTCACCTTTGTTTCGAGATTTTGAGATTAATCTGGATGGGGAATTCACAAATATTCAAAGTGGTTTAATCTTTGCAAATGCATTGATCCCCAACGGCACAAAACGACGCATCGTACTCATGACGGATGGATATGAGAATATTGGAGATGCAAGAAAACAACTGGGTGCTATCCGTTCAACTAATACTGCGGTTGATATTGTTGATTTTTCTGAGCATGGATTTGCAGAAGTACAGTTTGAAGAAATTTTGCTTCCCAAAAAAGTAGAAAAAAACCAGACCATTGATATTAAAGCTAAATTATACAGTAATGTTAATACAATAGGGACACTATATATATATTCTAATAACCAAGTGAAATATGAAACTGAGGTTGAAATCAATGTAGGCGAAAATCTATTTTCATACACAGATCAAATCACAGACGGTGGATTAGTTACCTATTCAGCACAGATCATTGTGGATAAAGATACATATACGGAGAACAACTTTGTTTCAACTTATACGTTTGTAAATGATTTACCACGAATACTCATTGTGCAAGGCGAAGATGAACAAGCGCTTAACATGATTGGAATGCTAGAAAATTCGGCAGATATTGATGTTAGACTTCCGGAAGAGGTGCCGACAACACTGGAAGAGATTATTAAATATGATGGTTTCATACTTGCTAATATAAGTATTGAACGATTGGATATAGACTTCCTTGTTCATATGGAAGAAGCAATTCGCATGCAAGGAAAAGGTCTTTTAGTTACCGGTGGAGAAACGAGCTATGGTCCGGGGGGATACTACAAAACATTGTTAGAAGATATGTTACCGGTTAACATGGATGCAAAACCTAAAGAAGAAAAGCCGAATCTAGCACTAATGTTAATCATTGATAAATCAGGCAGTATGAGTGCAGGCGAATACGGAATTACTCAAATGGAGTTAGCTAAAGAAGCGGCCATTCGATCGATTGAAGTATTGGAAGAGAAAGATTTCATCGGCGTTATCGGATTTGATTCGGATCCCAAATGGGTTGTTGAGACCGTCAATGTGATTGATAAAGATAAAATTGTTGATCAGATTGCATCGCTGCAGCCGGGCGGAGGCACATCGATTCAACCATCGCTTAGGGAAGGCATCGAGGCTCTTGACAAGGTAGACGCCGGTCTTAAACATATTATCTTGTTAACAGATGGTCAAGCTGAAACAACAGGATACCTTCCGTTGCTTGAAACAATGGAAGAAAAAGGGATGACTTTATCTACTGTTGCAGTAGGCAGTGGCGCTGACCGTAATCTGTTGAAGTTACTGGCTAGCTACGGAAATGGTCGTTATTATTCAACGGATGTATTCAGTGATATTCCTAGTATTTTTACAAAAGAAGCTTTTATGGCAGGCAAGAAATATTTAAATAATGTTACCTTTCTACCGAAAATCACTGCAGATTCGCCAATCATCAATGGTATCACAGCGTTACCGGAATTAGAAGGATATGTTGCTACGAGCAAAAAGGATCAAGGTAAAATAATTCTATCCGGACCGGATGACGATCCCATATTAGCATCATGGCAATATGGACTGGGAAGGACTGTGGCTTATACTTCAGACATGAAAGGCATATGGTCTAAAAACTGGTTGGCATGGGAGAATAATCAAAATTTTTGGGTAAATACAATGTCGTGGTTAGTACAACAGGATTTGAATACCGACTACGCTATTGAAGGTCGATATGAAGGCGGAAAAGGTATCATTGATTTGAAAAGTTTAGTTAAAGGAACAGACTATGCATCCATTGAAGGCCTGCTTTCAAGTCCCGATGGCGTGACATCCAATCTTTCGCTTGAAGCCGTGGCACCTGGTAAATATCAAGGGGAATTTGTTCCTGAGGGAAAAGGGATTTATCTTGTCTCATTGAGTTTAGGAGAAGGTGAAACCAGTGAACAGATTATAACGGCTGTTAATATTGGTTATTCTAAAGAATTTGACTTCTTTGGATATTCAAATATAACAATCGCAGAACTTACCAAACTGTCGGGTGGCCGATTATTGACAAAACCTCAAGAGGTGTTCAAAGGAGCCGTACCTGAAGTGTCGGGAAGCCGAGATATTAGCTTGCTATTACTGGTACTCGCTTTTATCAGCTTTATTCTCGAGATCACATTAAGAAAGTTTAAACCGCCTGTCAATGTTGTGAAACAGAAGTTATCAAATGTTAGCGTAAGCTTGAAAGATAAATTCAGGAAGAAAGAACCCGTTCATGATGAGCAAATCGGAGCGCATGTCACTGAATTATTGAAGAATAAGAGGAAGAAGCTTTAATGTAATCTTGTAATTAGAAACTGTATACTGATGCAGTAATATAAGTTATAATATATAAAAATTGGTATAAAGGAGAATTGTTTGGTATCACCAAAGAATTGATTATACTAATGAAGTGATTGATATAGCAGAGAATTGAAAGGAGACACTGTATGAATGAAGATGGGATTACATATCTTAAATTACAAAGACAGCATATAATTGAGCCGGTAAGCGTTCATGACTATGATGAGTTTTTCAAGTTGATGTCTCCTGTTCAAACTCTTTTTTGGATTGAACCGGGTTCACCCCCTGAGATGCAATATCGTTGTGCCTTTGATGATGCGGCGACGAATGACTACTATCGCAGAGAACGAAAGATTCTTAAAGGAAGATTTCAAGGTGGCAACGTTGGTTATGTTTTTTATGAGGACTTTCCAATTTATATGGCTGCATTTAGAAAAGAGATTAAGTTTTATACAGAGAATGAGGAGATTGTACTTAATATTTTGAAAAGAGAAGGTCCGATGGAGATTGATCTGATCAAAGAAATCAGTGGACTTTTATCTAAAGAGATTTCAAAAGCGTTACAAAGACTACAAAAGGCTTTTATGGTTTATGAGGATCAAGTGGACAAAGGAAGAGACCGTGCATTTTATATTATTGAAGATGAGTTTTATGACATGGATTTTGATAAGTATTCTAGAGAAGATGGCATTGATCATGTTGTAACACAGTTTATATATCAGAATGTTTGGGTAGATGCAAAGATGATTAAATCGTTTACAAAGTTTACGAATAAAGATATTGATTTTTGTATTGAGCGATTATTGGAACGCAAAGTTATTACAAGATATCAGAAGGACAATATGGATCCTGTGGATGAAAATCCTGAAGGGCTAAATGCAATGGACAGTTATGTTCTTGTTCAAGATAGGATAACAATCCAAAGCGTGATGAATGATATTGCAGGCGGTGTGGTCTCCATCCCTAAGAAGATTCTGGTACTTGACTTAAATGATTATCTTGTTAAATCAAATGAATTATATCTTAAAGAAAGGTTTAGTTCCTCTGAATATAAAACTTTACATTATATTTATGCGGATAAAGAAATCATTGGAAGAGTTCTCGGGTATTTCAGATTTGGTCCAAATGATTTAGAAGATGTGGAAATTGATATTGAATGTGACTATGATAAGCAACGTATAATCGAAGCGGTTGAATTGGTTTATGAAGGTCAGGAGACAAAGCTAAAAAGGTTTAATGGAGAGTTGCTGCCAGATTAATCAGGATGATATAATTCAACTGATTGATTCGCATCACACGACAAGGAGTAAGAACATGAATACATCTTATACATATATGGAGCAAACAATTGAATACCATATTATATACAAGAAAAGAAAATCTTTAGGAATTTATATAGATGTTTACGGAAACATAGAGCTTAGAGTGCCTCGAGATGCCACGGTTGTACAAATTCAACAGATGCTCGAAAACAAATGGCCATGGATCATCAAGAACCAATTGGAAATGAAAGAAAAGACTAAGGGATTCAAAGAAAAAGAATATCAAGAAGGGGAACAGTTTTTGTATTTGGGATCGGGTTATCCAATTCGAATTGTAGAGGATGATGAGCTTAAATCTGAACATATTGATTTTACTGGCATTGAACTGATGATCTATGTTAAAATTCATGATGAAGAAAAAATTCAAAAATTGTTGAAGCGGTTTTACTATCAACAGTGCAAAGCCTTGGTTCAGAAGCGAATCAATTTGAATCAATCCAAATTCAAAATGAAACCTAGAGGCTTTAAAATTTCGAACAATAAAAAAACTTGGGGTACTTGCAATTCCGACAGAGAGTTGACTTTCAATTGGAAATTGGCAATGGCACCCATTGAAGTCATTGATTATATAGTTATACATGAGATGTGTCATATGGTACACTTAAACCATGACCGATCTTTTTGGAGACTCGTAGGTAAGTTTATGCCGGATTATGAAAGTCGTCAAATGTGGTTAAGTCAATCTCATTGGAAAATGGTTGTATAAACGAATATAACTGATTAATTATCTGGTTTGACTAGATAAAGTTGATATTTAGCAAGAAGAATAGGATGGAACATATGATTAAAGAAGTTGATATGATAATAAAAAGTAAGTTTGATAAACAATATAAAAGTGGTTCACCTCTTATAACCAAAGAATCATTGATTAACATTAATAAACTTAATGAAGAAGGTATGCTGTGTAATCTGTACTATGAAGATAAGTCGTTTGCCGGCAAAGGTTACTATGGTAAGCAGAACAAAGGTTATGGTTGGATTTTATCGAAAGATATAAATGTAGTCATTGATGAGAAGTTCTTTTATTCAAAGATTAAAGAAGCGATTCTTTATCGTGAAGAATTTTTCAAGGATGAAGAGACAACAGCATTTAGAGTATTTAGTGGTGAAGGTGACGGTATTGGTGGATTAACCATTGATTATTTTGCCGGATATTATATGATTACATGGTATAGTCTTGGAATTTTCCAGTTTAGTGAGGATATCATTAAGGCTCTTTTGAAAGCAACTGAAGTTAAAGGTTTATATCAGAAAAAGCGTTTTAATACAGAAGGCAAGTATGTCGAAGGTGATGATTTCATCTGGGGTGAAGAAGCACCGGTTCCTTATGTTGTTAAAGAAAATGGAGTTAAGTTTGCGGTTTATTTAAATGACGGTCCTATGGTTGGCGTTTTTCTTGATCAAAGAGAAGTACGTCGAACAATTAAAGATAAATATTCAGAAGGTAGATCCGTTATTAATCTGTTCTCTTATACTGGCGCGTTTTCAGTTTTTGCATTGAAAGGTGGCGCAACAAAGACAACAAATGTTGACCTGGCAAACCGAAGCCGTGCAAAGACGAAAGAGCAATTTGAACTTAATGGAATTGATGCAGATTCTCAAGAGATAATTGTTGAAGATGTCTTTAATTACTTCAAATATGCAACTAAAAAGGAAAAAACCTTCGATTTGGTCATATTAGATCCGCCTAGCTTTGCAAGATCCAAGAAACACAGGTTCAGTGTATCGAAAGATTATCCTGAATTATTAATGGATGCTATCCAATTAACGAATGTAAATGGAATAATTGTTGCATCAACCAATTATAGTGGTTTTAATATGAATAAGTTCAAACAATTTATTGATATAGCGTTCAATGAATGCTCAATTAAATATAAAATCAAAGAAGAGTTTACACTGCCTAAAGACTTTAAAGTGAATAAGAATTATAAAGAGGGAGACTATCTGAAAGTAGTTTTCGTTCAACGACTTAGTTAGTAGGATTACTTAAATCAGTTAGTCTTGTGTGACATCTTGAACAGGTAAAAATTTATTCTTACCTGTTCTTTTTGTTTCGTATAAAGCGTTATTAATTTGTCCTTTATAAAGCCATTGGGACAGTGTATACTTAATCTTGATTGTAAGCCATCCTATCAGTAGGAGTAAGTACTGATTTTTCAAGAAGTGAAGTAAGCTATATGAACTTGGATTTTTATGTCATTTGATTAAAGAGGTAGAATATGTATGATGAGATAAAAGAATACAATAAAGAAATCATGTCTTTTCATATGCCTGGGCATAAGGGAAAGCCAGGAATAATACTTGAACACCCGCATTTATATGATGTGACCGAGGTGGAGGGTACGGATGATTTGCATCATGCAACAGGCATAATCAAAGATGTATGTGACCAGATTGCAACCGTATTTGGTGCATACAAAACCTTTATGTTGGTCAATGGAAGTACAAGTGGAATTTTAGCTTCAGTTAGCGCTACTACCAAAAAGAGAGATACGATAATGATAGCCAGAAATTGTCATAAATCGGTCTTTAATAGCGTATTGGTAAATGAATTGGAAGTTAAGTATCTGTATCCGAAGTATGATGAAACTTATGATTTTTTCACTAATATTGAACCGTCTGATCTGTTGAAGGCATTAGACTTAACGAAGGATGTGATTCAAGCAGTTGTTATAACCAGTCCAACTTATGAAGGTATAACTTCGGATATAAGAGGCATTAGCCAAATATGTCATGATCATAATATAGTTCTAATAGTGGATGAAGCCCATGGAGCACATTTGGTTTTTGGTGATCAATTACCCTCATCATCATTAGAACAAGGTGCTGATATTGTCATTCAATCCACTCACAAAACATTACCCTGTTTAACCCAATCGGCTATTTTGCATGTCAGCAAAGATGCAGTTTTAAATAGTCGTGTGGATTTAAATGAAATGCAGAGATATTTAAGCATTTATCAAACATCAAGTCCCTCTTATGTCCTCATGTCTTCGATTGAAGAAGGAATTAAATACATGGAGGAGCATCGGATGGAATACAATCAACTGGTTGCTCATACAATCAATAAGCTCAATGGTTATTCAAGTGACTATGGCAAGTGGCTTTCCAATGATGATAGAACAAGGCTGACCTATTTAATAAACCCTAATAGGATAGCAATGACCGGATGGAATCTTTCTGCTGCTCTTCGGCACAAATATAAAATTCAAGTGGAACTATCCAGTGAACATTATATAATTGCAATCACCACGATAATGGACACAATTGAGAATATTACCTATCTAATGGATTCGATTGACGGTTGCATTGAAGAGTATTTAATGGATTCCATTGACGGTTTCACTGAAGAGCATCTAGCTGTTTGTAAAGAGGCTCCTAGCGTGAAGAGTGAAAACATCAAAAAGAGCCCCAATCATAATCTGAATTCAAAGTATAAAATGGATGGATTATCATTGTTTAGAGAAAACCAGCTAAATGCGGCATTGCCAATATACAAAGCAGTTGAAGAACCTTATGAGAATATAGCATTGAATAAATGCGTTGGCAGAATATCGAGAGAATTCATTATTCCGTATCCGCCAGGGATTCCTATGGTGGTACCAGGTGAAAAGTTGACTGTGGAAATGTGTGAATATCTAAAACAATTAGTTAAAAATGATAGGGAAGTTTATGGTATAATAGAAGGAGAAATACATGTTCTGAAAGAACAAAAATAGACATGTGAGGTAGTTATGAGAGGATTATTTATTACAATCGAAGGTGGAGACGGATCAGGAAAATCCACTCAAATAGATTTGCTTGTCAAATATTTTGATGAACATGAAATTGATGTTCTTTTGACGAGAGAACCTGGTGGTACGGCAATCAGCGAGAAGATAAGAGAACTGGTTTTAGACAAAGAACATATAGAAATGGACAACATGACTGAGGCATTATTATATGCAGCTTCAAGAGCACAACATGTAGCCGAGTTCATTATCCCAAATATCAATAAAGGTAGAGTTGTCATATGTGACAGATTTGTAGATTCCTCTGTTGTATATCAGGGTTATGCTAGGGAATTAGGCATTGAAGTAGTGGAGAATATCAACAGTTATGCTACATTGGGACTTGCGCCGGACTTAACCATATTACTTGATTTACCGGCTGATATTGGATTAGCTCGTAAGAAAAATCAACAATCGCTTGATAGACTTGAACTAGCAGCAGATGACTTTCATATAAAAGTTAATGAAGGTTATAAGATTTTGGCAAAACGTCACCAAGACCGTATTCTTTGTATTGATGCAACAAAATCTATTGAAGAAATACATCGAATAGTTATTGAAGCTCTTGTAAAGTTAATTGAGATTAAAGATTAACATACAAGAAGACGATATAGATAAGAGGAATAGGAGCGTGATCGTATGAAATTAGTTCTAGCAGTTATACATGACGAGGATGCACACCATTTGATGGAAAAACTCACACAAAAAGGTTTTATGGCAACAAAATTAGCTAGTACAGGTGGTTTTTTGAAAACCGGGAATACAACATTGTTCATAGGTGTACCGAAAGAAGATGTGGAAGCAGTACTAGAGATTATTAAAGATATATGTAAGACATGTAAAAAGATGTCGATGATCAATCCACCGATTTCAAACATTCCAGATAATATGATTTCTTATCCAATTGAAGTTACGGTTGGCGGAGCTACCATATTTGTAGTTGATATTGATCAGTACTTGAAGATTTGATCATTAGAGGGAATTAGTATAGCTGAATTAGCATATATCTAAAGAGTAAGTGATAACCTAATAATTAATAGCGTAAACCAGTACACACTGGAGGAATAAAGATGGATATGAATGTTAATTCGGTTCAAGGCGTTGGTCAGGCAGAAGCTGTCAAAAAAACAGAAAAGACCAATACAGAAGACTTTAAGTTTACACTTTTAAGTAAAGTTGAAGAGAAAGCATTACAAGTAAAATTAAATACAATGATAGCGTCCATTACTGAGCAAGGAACTAAAATAGCTAAACATATGGACATTGGAGAAATGCGTAAATATAGAGAGTCCATTAAAGAATTCATGAATGAGATAGTTACGCATTCTCATAAGTTTTCTAGAGAGAATTTTCTTGATCGACGAGGCAGACACCGTGTATATGGTATCGTTAAGCTAGTGGATGAGAACTTAGATGAACTTGCACAGGAATTACTTAAAGATGAGAAAAATCATTTAGTCATTCTTGGAAAGGTTGATGAGATTCGTGGATTGTTATTAGACATGATAGTATGATTAGTGGGTCAAAAGGTAGTTTTGTATGAAATTAACTCAACTTAACCTTCAGACACCTTAATCATTGTATAGAAGGAAAAGCGATGAATTCATTTAATGATGTCATAGGACATAAAGATATAATTTCACACATGAAAAATGCATATACGATGGGCAAAGTTTCCCATGCTTACATACTAGAAGGTGATGAAGGCATGGGTAAAAAATTGCTTACAAACTGTTTTGTCAAACTACTGCAATGTGAAAACCCAATCGGGACATCACCATGTGGTAGTTGTTCGTCGTGTGTGCAAATTGATAGTAATAATCATCCGGATATAATATATGTTAAGCCAAGTAAAATATCAGGATATGGTGTGGATGATGTGAGAACTCAGATTGTGAAAGATATCAATATTAAGCCATATCAGAGTAAATATAAGATTTATATAATAGATGAAGCAGATAAAATGAATGTGCAAGCTCAGAACAGTATTCTCAAGACAATTGAAGACCCACCTTCGTATGGGTTGTTCTTTCTTTTGGCGACAAATAGTCAAAAGTTTTTACAAACCGTATTATCAAGAGCTGTTAAGATGAATTTAAAGCCGGTTAGCATAAAGCATATAGAAAGATATCTGCTTAAAGAATGGGGTGTCTCAACGACTCAAGCGAAGGTATTCAGCTCGTTTTCTCGAGGTAATTTAGGAAAAGCTTTAAAGTTACAAGGTTCGGAGTCTTTCACTAATAATCGAGAAGAAATGGTTAAATTACTTGACATATTTATTAACGGTAAAGAATATGATATAATGGATGCTGTTAAGCTTTTAGAAAACCACAAGGAAGACATAAATGAAATCCTTGAAATATTAATTAGTCTCATTCGAGACATCCTGTTTTACAAAGAAACACTTAGCAATGAAGGAATTATTCATCAAGATATTGAAGTTAGAATAGTCAAACTTAGTCAAAATGTTAAACCTATAAAGCTTGTTCGATTAGTGCAGAACATCTATGAACTAACAAGCCAGTTAAGGTTAAATGTGAATTATTCTCCTTCAATATTAACGATGTTGACGAATGTTTAGTATCAAGGCATACATAGAAAATGGAGGAACCAACATGATTAAAGTAATCGGTGTTCGTTTTAGAAAAGCGGGTAAGATATATTATTTTGACCCGTTAGGATATAATATAGATGCAGGCGATGACGTTATTGTTGAAACGGCAAGAGGCGTTGAGTTTGGTTATGTTGTAAAAGGCATGATGGAAATACCGGACGAAGAGGTGGTACAACCTCTCAAAAAAGTGATTCGTATTGCAACAGAAAGTGATTTGGATCAAGAAGAAGAGAACAGCCTTAAAGAAGGTGAAGCTTATGTTCTTTGTCTCGAAAAAATTCATAAACATAAACTTGAGATGAAGCTTATTGATTGTGAATATACGTTTGATAAGAACAAATTACTTTTCTATTTTACAGCAGATGGACGAATTGACTTTAGAGAGTTAGTTAAGGACTTAGCAGCTGTCTTTAAAACTCGGATTGAACTTCGTCAAATCGGTGTTCGTGATGAAACAAAAATGATAGGTAGCATTGGAATTTGTGGTCGACCGCTTTGCTGTTACTCACATCTTGCAGAGTTCCATCCGGTATCTATTAAAATGGCTAAAGAGCAGAATTTATCGCTTAATCCTACTAAGATTTCAGGTGTTTGTGGTAGACTTATGTGTTGCCTTAAGTACGAGGAAGAAACCTATATTGAACTCAACAAAAAACTTCCTAATTATGGTGATACAGTGACTATCCCAAGTGGTAAAGATGCAGAAGTTAAACATGTCAATATTCTACGTCAATTAGTAAAAGTTCTTGTTAGAGATGGAGACAACATCGATATTGTAGAGTACCATGTGGATGAACTTAAGATTAAACACAAACGCAATAGCAGCAAAGAACGTTTACCTAAAGAAGAATATTTAGCTCTTAAAAAGCTTGAAAAACTAGAAGAAAAAGAAAAGGAATTAAAAAGAGATAACTAATAGGCTCATAATGATTATTAGTAATATGTTATTGTAATGAGCAGTTAATTAAGGAGCAACATGGAACTTCAAGAAAATGAAAGAATTGACGATTTACATATTAAGGATTACAAGATTATCCAGAATACTCAGGGATTTCGATTTGGTATGGATGCGGTGCTGTTAACTGGATTTGCAAATGTTCAAAGTGGTGAAAATCACTTAGACTTAGGCACGGGAACAGGTATAATACCTATATTGCTTGAAGCTAAATATAATGGTAAATCATATATGGGTCTTGAAATACAAGAACCTTTTGTAGATATGGCAATTCGAAGTGTTAAACTCAATAAAATTGAAGATAAGATAACCATTATTCATGGGGATATAAAGGAGGCAGATAAACTGCTTCCTTTATCAAGCTTTGACGTTATCACATGCAATCCACCCTATATGAATATGGGTAAAGGAATGACAAACCCCTCTTCGGTGAAAGCAATTGCACGACATGAAGTAATGTGTGATTTAGAGGATGTAATTCGTGTTACAAGCCGATTAGTGAAAGTTGGAGGTCGTTTTTATATGGTTCATAGACCTCAAAGATTAATTGAAATCATTGAAATACTACGTCAATACAGAATGGAACCTAAACGAATTCGTATGGTTCATTCGTTTGTAGACAAAGAGGCTACAATGGTTTTAATTGAAGCAGTTCGTTATGCTAATCCGCTAATAAAAGTTGAACCACCGTTAATCATTTACAAAGCTGTTAATCAGTATAGCAATGAAGTGTTAATGATTCAAGGAATGGAGGAGTCATGTCAGAATTAGGATGTTTATATTTAGTTGCAACACCCATTGGAAACTTAGATGATATGACATTTAGAGCCGTCAAAACTTTAGAATTCGTTGATTATATACTTGCTGAAGATACTAGACATTCAATAAAGTTACTCAACCACTTCGAAATATCTAAAAAACTGGTTAGTTACCATGAACATAATCAATATACAAAAGCTGAATCAATTATGGTAGACCTTCGCAATGGTAAAAATGTCGGTTTAGTAACAGATGCTGGAACACCGGGGATTTCAGATCCAGGCAGCTATCTTGTCATATTATGTCAAGAAGAAAAAATTCCATATACAATAATTCCTGGACCTGTTGCATTTGTACATGCCCTAATAGTATCCGGACAGAACACAAATCGACTTATTTTTGATGGGTTTTTACCTATGAAAAACAAAGAAAGACAAAAAAGATTTAAACTGTTACAAAATGAAACACGGACAATTATTTTTTATGAAGCACCTCATAAACTTAAGAATACTCTTAGTGATTTGTTAAAAGCGTTTGGTCCAATGAGAAGTGTTAGTTTAGTGCGTGAATTAACTAAAAGATATGAAGAAGTTCTTAAATTCAGTCTTGGAGAAGCTGTTGATTATTATAAAGAACATGACCCTAGAGGGGAATATGTTATTATTCTTGAAGGTATTAGCGAAGAAGTACTTGAAGAGCAAAAAGTAGAGAGTTTTAAAGAAATTAGTTTAGAAGATCAAATGGAAATTTATTTAACTTCAGGTTTGACGAAAAAGGATGCAATTAAACAAATTGCAGTTGATCGTAATATGAATAAACGAGATGTTTATAGTCATTTTATGAATAAATGATTCATTCACGAAGTGTTTGATAGAGCTTATCTAAGTGGTGTTTAATATCTATCCTAATATTACCGTCTCAGAATGCATAAAAATGAAAGAACAAAGAGGAGCCATGCAACGACAAATTTATATTTGTCGTTGCATGGTTCTTCTTTGTTCCTGAAAAAAGATGGTTACAGTATTTGAATACAAGTCATTTGTTATATAAGTGTTACTTAATCTTTTGAGAGTATATATTAATATATTTGTTATACTTATAATATAAGACTAATAATTACTTATTACAACATCTCTAGTATGTACATTATCTTCTGTGATAATGATATGACCACGTACTTTGTGCTTAAATGCAGAACGTAATTCCTGAACAAATGCATCTGGATTTCTATCAATAAGTACATTGTCTACATCGTGATAGCTAATGCATACACTTTGCGGTCCGGTAGTAACGGCAGGTTTTGTGCAAAAGGTGTTTGTGTAATAACTTCCGGTAAGTTTGCTTATAATTGTCTCATTCTTTTGAGCTTCATTAAAAAGCGTTTTGTCAACATAGAGGACGCCATCCACAATTCTAAAATTGTTGATCATATATATCACCTCAAGCTAATTATACTCTCATTCTAGATTCGTAGCAATATAATTATTTTTAAAAAAGGTCATTTTAATTGTACTTTAAAGTTGTTTCTATGACGATAAAAAGTCAGATAGAATACAAAGATTCATTCATCTTTTGCAGTTGCTGAAGCTTTTGGCCGTGGATATGATACGTTGGTCTTGCCGTTTATTTCGATGCAATACCACCAACAAAAATACCGTTCATATAGTAATGCTGCTGTTTCAATCTAAACCCGGCAGAAGCAATCAAAGGTATCGTATCCCTATTGAGATGGCAATTATCAGCAACAGAAAGCCACAAGGGTGTCAGTCCATGAAAGATTCTTCTAAGCAAAGGATTTCTAGGCATAATATGTTCAATGAAAATCAATCGACCATTAGGTTTGAGAACTCGGTATAGTTCCCTTAGTCCTTGCTCAGGATTATGAACGGAGCAAAAAACTAAGGTGAATATAATGGTATCAAAATGATTGTCATTAAAAGGCAGAGATTCCACATTAGCATCTATGAATTCATAATCGATTAAATGATTTTCATCTTTTGGAAAGTATAAATCTTTTGAATCAAGATCTAAGCCAACATACTTTGATATTTTTTCTTGTGAAAGGTATTTAAGGTTAACACCAGTCCCTGTTCCTACTTCCAAGACATTACCATGCGCATTTGAGAGCAATTGCTTTCTAAGATTTTTAAGAGCTAATAATTCGAGTGGGAACATAAAAGTATCATAAGCCCTAGTTGAGAGTTTCATAGGTTTTCCTCCTTAATTGTTGATATATTAATAACGTCGTCTTTATTAAATTCCATATAGAAACTTCAGAAAATAAGTTTCAAATTATACAGGCCAAATA
>Ga0314774_1001082_pt1 | contig 18646 bp, 15 predicted proteins | sample MetaGCBIA2018_FD_204515 | JGI IMG/M metagenome (GOLD analysis project Ga0314774, IMG submission 204515) | Cryopeg brine microbial communities from Beaufort Sea near Barrow, Alaska, United States - CBIA 2018 | ecosystem: Environmental > Aquatic > Marine > Coastal | place: USA: Alaska | collected...
CTTCCTTCAGACCCTGCCGTTGCCAGCAACGCCCTTGCGATTCGGATTGTCTTCCCCCTGATCGGGGTGACGCCCGTATCTTTCAACGAGCCGGGTTTGCCAGCTACGCTGGGCAAACCAAAAAAAAAGGGGCCCCCATTCGGGGCCCCTTTTCAGCTTAAACGGGAATGGCGTTGTTAATGACCACCACCCGCCATAAAGGCGAATACCATGAGCAGCAAACATCCAATACCTGTCAACAAAGCGAGATATCCGAAAGTTTTAAACAACATGTCAAATACCGGGCCACTCACCCGCTTACAGACAAATTCTTCAGTCCGCCCTTCTTCTTCATACCGTTTCCACTGATCTCCACGCTCTTCAATAAACTCCTCTTTAGAGATTTGTCCATTAAAGATAACAAAGTCCATCGGGAATTTTTCCGGCCGCCCATGGGTATTGAAGAAGTGCACCGTAAAGATAAACCCGGTCGCCAGCAACGCTTCATCAGAGTGAATGATCGTCGCGACATTAAAAGCCCACCCCGGCAGGAACATCCCGAAAAATTCCGGAAACCAGAGCATTAAGCCGGAACCGCCGATCGCAAACATACCCCAGAAAACTGCGAGAAAGTCGAATTTCTCCCAATAGGTCCAGCGCTCAAAGGTCGGTTTCGGCCCGAGAAAGAGGAACCACTTGACCATAGCAGTCACATCGCGGATGTCGCGCATATTCGGGCAGAGGGAATCAGGACCGAACAGACGTTGCAGCCACATCCCTTTGATATCTTTGCGGATAAACAGAAAATCAAAACTCAAGATCATCGCAGAGAAAAAGTAATAGAAGGTAATCACCGCACAGCCGCGATGGATCAGTCCCGCATATTCTGAGCCTCCATAGAAGTTCATCAGCGTTTGCGCCCACTCCTGGGTGCTGAATTTTAGCGGAATACCGGTTAACGTGAGCCCGAGGAAGCTGATGATAACGGTCAGGTGAAGGATAATATGACGCGCCTTAAATCGGGCATACTGCTTGTGCGGCTCAGCAACATGCTCCTCACGTTTACCATGATGAAGGGCGTTCAGTTGCTGACGATTTTCCACAAAGCCCCGTATCATCCAGAGCAGGGTATGGATCCAGAACACAGCAAAGGTTCCGATCAAGAGTCCGGTCATGGCGAAAAAGGTCCAATACAACACAGGATAATTTTCGCCGTCCATCATATCGCCATGAGCGTAATACATCGTGAACAGACCGGTCGCATCAGGATGACACTGCGCACAAGTTGTCACAAGGTTTGCCTCGTTAACCGTTGATTTAGGATCTTCCTGCGGCAAAACATTGTGCGAACCGTGACAGTCTGCACACCCGGCAACCTTATCCGGGAAGCCGAGACGGTAATTCTTGCCGTGATAACTCTCCATGTAGGTTGCAACGGCGACATCAAAGACACCGTTACGGTCCATCATCTCCTGATCCGAATGACATTTCAGACAGACCTTGGTATGGAACTCTTTATTTATATGACTCCCCGGGTCGCCGATCGCGTCGATCTGATGCAGGCCATGACAATCGTTACAGGCAGCCGAATCCTGATTACCGGCCAGCACTGCGGATCCATGCACAGAGGTCTTATAATCCTCCAGATTATCATGACAGTTCGTACACTTGGCAATGACCTTGGTTTTGTCATTTTTCCAGTAATTGTGACTATGCACATCATCATGACAATCGGCACAGGTGATGTCATTTAACATATGCACGCTTGAGTAATGCTCTTTGGCCTCTTTGGCATGACACTTGGCACACTTCGGAGGGCTCGGCATTAATTCGCCGGCCGTGTGTGCGTCAAGCGAAGTCACTTCCACATGGCAACTCGTACACGCATTTTGACCATGCACCGACCGACCATATTCAATCGGTGCAACCACATCATTATGGCACTCCAGGCAGACCTCCGGAGAGATGGCCATACCATATTCGGCAACTGCCGGCACCACGAAGAGCAGCATGGAAAATGAGATCAGTAAAAGGAAGCGAGTGATTTTCATAAATATCCTCCAATAGAATAAGCACAGAACCATAAACAGCGGTAACCAACCTTTACAAACCTATCCGCCAACAGGTATTAAAAATCGCAAAAACTGAATAATTCGATTAACTTATACCATGTGTATAGAATAGATATACACAAAGTTAAGGAGATTTAACATGGTAATTATTAAAAGTCAATCGTGAAGATTTTTTTATGTGAATTAACTAAAACAAATGGTATTTTATAATCGATTTTTTAAATATGGAGAAGTTATGAAATTAAAAAAACCGCAGACGTCAGCAAGAAAAGCAAGTATTCTGGCAGCTGGCTTCGCCTTATCTGTTTACATCCTTGGGGGGCTGGGCGTCATGACAGGACTTGGATTGATAGGTATGGTTGGAGCTCAAGACCTCTGGGGTTGGGGAGAGGCGCGTTCGATCGGCTACCTCATGTTTGCCGTTGGACTCATCCTGAGCATTCTCGGTGTCCTCATTATGCGAATCATGCGCAACCGCAGCTAGGCATAATCAATTCAACAACTATTCGAGCTATTAGCAACAAAAAAAGGGCGAACCGATTAGGGTTCGCCCTTTTAATAAACATTTTCAAACGACTTTATCTGGCAACCATCTCTGCAATAGTCAGCTTTGTAGCTGTATCCACAAACGGATTAGCGAAGAGGATGATCATCGATACTACGAAAACATAGATTGCGAGGGACTCGATCATCGCCAGACCGATCATCATCGTGGTGAGGATCTTGCCGGATGCGCCCGGGTTGCGAGCAACACCTTCAACAGCCGATTTGATAGCGAGACCCTGACCAATACCGGTACCGAAAGAACCAATACCCATGCCGATACCAGCTGCCATTACACACCATGCGAAAAATTCCATTGTGTTTCTCCTTATTATTCCTGAAAAATATTGTTCCTATATCGTATAGGACTTTTCCTTCGCCCATGCGAAGGATAAAAAGACTTAGTGAGCCTCTTCCAGAGCGCCAGCCATGTAGATCATAGCCAGCAGAGTAAAAACGAAGGTCTGGATAAAGGCGATAAGGACACCCATCAGCATCATCGGAACCGGCAACAAGAACGGAACGAGACCGATAAAGATCATCAACACAACCTCATGTCCGTACATGTTGCCGAAAAGACGCAACGACAATGAGAGCGGACGAGCGATGTGCCCGATGATTTCGATAACAAAAATCAACGGAGAGAGCCAAAGGATCGGCCCCATAAAATGTTTAACGTAAGCGAGCCCATGTTTTCTGAGCCCGACGATATGGGTCATGACAAAAACCGTAAGCGCCAGAGCTACGTTGGTATTAAGGTTAGCGGTCGGCGGGTAAAAACCGGGGATCAGGGCAAACAGATTCGAGACCAGGATAAAGAGAGCAAAGGTCGCAATCAGCGGAAAATAGGCCTTCCCTTCCTTCCCCATGGTATCTTCGAGCAGGCCGTCAATCCCTGAGACAACCGCTTCCATCAGGTTCTGTACAGCACCCGGAACCATCTTGATAGAACGGGAGGCCAGAAAAGAGACGAGAATCAGGATCGCCATAACCAACCAGGCATAAGTGACATGGTTGCCTAAGTGTGAGTGGAACTGTCCTTCGAGCCATTGAAAAATAAGAAAGGGATGTGTCATCTCTACTTACCTGCCTTTTTTATGAATTACGAACAGCGCCTGAATGCCGTCCAGAAAATATTTACAATAACAACCGACAGTCCAGATACCACCGCCAGGGGAGGGAGTTGCGCCTTGACTATTAACAAATAAATACCGCTGCCCAAAATTGCCAACCTGACCACATATCCGAACTGAAACCCTTTGGCCGATCCGGCATGCGGTTGTGTCAACATCTTGCGCAGTGACCGTTCACGCAAATGGTGCCCTAATATCGCAAGCAAACCACCCGCCAAAACAGCCAGGCTTATCTCTAATGACCACCAGAACAGACTGATAACTGTCAACAGAACAAGAATGCTCCAATTTCGCCGCGTAATTTCTTGCAGCAGAGGATCATTCTCTATCGTCACCGTCTTTACGACCCCCCTGATCCTGACGCCGCAGCTCACGTGCAGTCAGAATAAAGATATTGCGAAAACCGGAAGCTATACCTACCCCGAGAAATATCAGCGTCAGCCAGGGTGATGTATCCAACCACTTATCGAGATAAACACCGATGGCCAATCCAATAAGGGTGGAAAGGACAATGGAAATCCCGACGCTGGATAAAAACCCCAGAGACTTCATGAGTTCGCGATTATTTTTTGCCATCAGCCTCTGTGTTCTACGCTCAAACCGAGCGTTAAACCGGTACTGTCTATCACACGCAGAACGTAGATGTCAACCGGTTTTTCGGGTTGTCGCCGCAGGCCTCAAGCCATCACAGCCAGACAGAAAAGCATCTTATTCAGCTCCGTCACTATCCGCTTCGTCGGCAGGTGACGCTTCATCATCCGCCTTCGGTTTTTTACCGAAAAAGCGAGCAATCCAGATCCCGACTTCATAGAGGATGATAAACGGGAGAGCCAGAGCGGTTTGTGAAAAAACATCGGGTGGCGTCAGCACAGCACCGGTCAAAAATGCGGCCAAAAACGCAAACTTGCGATTACGTGCCAACCAATGATAATCGACCACTCCCATCCGGGCCAAAAAGAAAATAACAATCGGCAATTCAAAGACCAGACCGAAAGCGATCAGCAGCTTGCTCGACAAGGCGAGATACCCTCCCATCGACAGCATGGCGTTGATCTCACCGGAACTGGTGCCAAACTTGATCAGAAAGGTGAAGATGGTCGGAAAGACGGCAGTAAAGCCAAAAAAAGCCCCGAGACCGAAACAGAGGGTGCTGGCGAACACAAACGGAATCGCCAATTTCTTTTCGTGCGAATAGAGGCCGGGCGCTATAAACAGCCAGATTTGCCAGAGGATGACCGGCAGCGACAACATCAGCCCAGCCAGTGCTGCGACTTTCAGATAGGTAAAGAAGGGCTCGGTCGCATTGATAAAGACCAGCGAACTCCCCTCCGGGAGGGCCGCACGAACAGGCTCAGAAATGAACTGAAACAGCTGTTCAGAGAAGGCATAACAGGCCAAAAAAGCGACAACCCAAGAAATACCGGCAATAATCAGAGACTTTCGCAACTCTTCCAGATGGCGGGTCAAAGGGATCTGGTCTTCACTCATTCCGTCCCCTCTTTATCTTTCTTCTCCACCGTTTCCGGGACTTCGCTCCCCTCTGCCTCCCCAGCCTCAACGGTCGGGCCGACTCCGCTGGTGTAGGGGTTAATTGAGGAAAAAGCCTTCTTTTCCTTGATCAGTTGCTGCTTGATTTCGTCAGTCCGGACCTCATCCTGGAAGGTGGTCTTGAGATCTTCGGTTGCCCGCTTAAACTCGGTGAAGCCACGCCCGAGAGCCCTGGCAATATCCGGCAGGCGCTTTGGCCCGATAACAATCAAAGCCAGAACCATAATCATCAGCATTTCAGGGAATCCGATACCGAACATGATCGCTCTCCAAAATTAAGACCTATCGACTATCGACAAGTCTGCAGAGAATAGACTCAACCTCTCGGAGTGTCAAGAGCAAACAGGGCGTTAAAGGTTTGACATAGCAGGGTTTTTAAACTAAGATGTGTTCTTTTACGTTACTCGCAAAAGAGGATGAATGATGGAGTCACGCGAACTTAAGCAGGAAATCCGGCGACTGCTGGATCAACATAATGCAATCCTTCTGGCACATAACTATCAAAGAGACGAAATTCAGGAGATCGCCGATATCACCGGCGATTCGCTGGCCCTCTCCATAGCGGCTGCCGAGACCGACCGAAATGTGATCGTCTTCTGCGGTGTCCATTTCATGGCCGAGAGCGCTGCGATCCTCGCTCCGGAAAAGGTCGTGCTCCTCCCCCGCTCTGATGCCGGTTGCCCGATGGCCGACATGGTCACCCCCGAAGGGCTGCGGGAGATGAAGGGAAAATATCCCGGCGCTGTCGTTGTCACCTATGTCAACTCTTCGGCAGCAGTCAAAGCTGAGAGTGATATCTGCTGCACCAGTTCAAACGCTATTAATGTTGTCAATTCTCTCGAAGCCAGCGAAGTTATCCTGGTCCCGGATCAGAATCTCGGGAATTACATCGCTAAATATACCGACAAAATTTGTCATCTATGGGAAGGCTATTGTCCGACCCACGAGCGGCTGACGGTTGAAGATGTGGAGCGCGCCAAACAAGAAAATCCGGACGGACTGTTCATCGCCCACCCGGAATGCCCACCGGAGATCCTCGATCTCGCCGATCACATCTGCTCGACCAGCGGAATGTACAGCTACGCCAGAGAGAATCCCTCGAAAAAGTTTATCATCGGCACCGAAATGGGGATCCTTTATCGCCTGCGCAAAGAGAACCCGGAAAAAGAGTTCATCCTTCCGACCTCCAAATTGATCTGCCCCAATATGAAACTGACTTCGCTCGAAGACGTACTCAGCTGTTTGCAGACAATGAGTCCTGAAATCAGTGTACCGTCAGATGTCCGTAAAAAGGCAAAACGCACCCTCGACCGCATGCTCGCCGTACCACGAGACTAGCGACAACGAGAACAGATCCTTTCAGGCGTGCCCTTTGCACGCCTGTTTCAATTTTGAGGACAAATGTCTGATAGTGACAACAGTACCGACGTCCGGCATGCCACCTGCCGCTCGATCATCGAAGGGGCTCAGGCCCTTTCGCGTCTGGAGGTCAACGGCCTGGCCGGGAGTGCCGAAGCCCGACTCCTCGCCGACCTGATCAAACAGAGCAAACAGCCGTTGGCGATCCTGGTTGCCGATCAAAAACAAGCCCGAAAGCTCATGACCGACCTCGCCTTTTACTCCGGTCGCAGCGACACCCTCTCCCTCTTCCCTCACTGGGAAGTCGGACCGTATGACCCCCTCTCCCCCCATCAGGAAATCGAAGCCGAACGCCTTGCCACTCTGGCGGGTCTACACGAAGGGAAGCTTCGTGGCGTCATTATTACCGTTCGTGCCCTGATGCAACGCGTCATGCCACGCACGGTCCTCAATGATCTCTGCCTTCACCTGAAGCCTGCGCAGAGCTACTCCCGGCAAGAGTTGACAGAGAGGCTGCTCAGTCTCGGCTACCAACCGGTTCCGCTGGTCGAGGACCGTGGCACCTTTTCATTTCGAGGTGATATCCTCGATATTTTTCCGACCGCCAGCACTGATCCGATTCGACTCGATTTTTTCGGCGACGAGCTGGAACAGATCCGCAATTTTGACCCTTCAACCCAGCGAAGTGTCGACAAGAGCTGCCGTGAGGTCCTCCTGCTGCCGGCCAGGGAGTTGGTTTTGGGCGGAGAACATCGGCAAACGTTTCTCGATCGTTTGCGCGAACGTTGCGATGAATTGAACATGACACGCAGCAGGCGCGATGCATTGCTCGAAGAGATCCGCGAAGGGCTTTTGGCGCCGGGGCGAGAATTTCTCTTGCCCTATAACTTCACCCACCTCTCAACTCTGTTCGATTATCTCCCTGATTTTCGCTGGGTTCTCAGCGCCCCGACCGATATCGAGCAGGCTGCAGATCAGTTTGCCGCCGAGATCCGCTCAGCAGAGGAGCGGATGCAAGGTTCCGATTCCGTCTTTGCCCCCGCCACCGAACTGTTTCTCACCCCTCAGCAGGTTCTTAGTGAGATCAAATCGACTCCCCGGATCGACCTGACCCGATTGCAGCTGTTTCACCTCGACGCTGACTGGCCGATTTACCAGATCACCGTCGAAGGGAACAGCGGTCTGCTTGGGGAGAGACCCAGCACCGGTGCCGGACTCGACCTGCTCGCTAAAAAAATTGAGACCTGGCAGCAGCAAGGGTGGCGTCTGTTACTGGTCTGCCACCAGACCGGGCAGGCGCAGCGACTGCAAGAGATGCTGGAACACCACGGCCTCAGGCTTCCGATCGACCCGACCTTACGTCTTGCTCGCATGGAAAAAGGGGAGACCGGAATCTGTGTCGGGGATCTCACCAGCGGCTTCCGGATGCCGGACGAACATCTGGCGGTCATCACCGAAGAGGAAATTTTTGGCACCCGCATCCGCCGTCGCACCCGGCGAGAAAATAAAGATGTCCTGCTCCCATCACTCGGACAGCTCAAAGAAGGGGATTTCGTCGTCCATACCGATCACGGCATTGGGCGCTATTGCGGCCTGAAGCACCTGAAGACCGGCCGGGTGGCAGGGGATTTTTTATATCTCGAATACGCAGGGGAAGACCGCCTTTATCTTCCGATCGACCGGATCGAGCGGGTCCAGAAGTACGTCGGTTCCGAAGGGCACCAACCGAAGCTCGACAAGATGGGGGGGAGTGCCTGGGAGAAGGCAAAGATCAAAGCCCGCTCTGCAGTCGAGGAGATGGCCCGGGATCTTCTGAAAATCCAGGCCCGTCGCGCCATGCATCCAGGCTTCGCCTACCCCCCGGCCGACACCGAATTTCGTGAATTCGAGGCCTCTTTTCCGTATGAGGAGACCGACGATCAATATGCCGCCATCGAGGATGTTCTCGCCGATTTGCATTCCGAGAAGTCGATGGACCGTCTGGTTTGCGGCGACGTCGGCTACGGAAAAACCGAAGTCGCCATTCGCGCCGCCTACAAGGTCGCACTCACAGGGCGTCAGGTTGCCCTCCTGGTCCCGACGACAATCCTTGCCCGTCAGCACTTGGAGACGCTGCAAAGGCGGTTCCACGGTACGCCGGTTGAGATCGACATGCTGTCGCGACTGCGGAGTTCGGCCGAGCAGAAACAGACCAGGGAAAGGCTCGAAGCGGGAAAAATTGATATCATCATCGGCACCCATCGGCTGCTGCAGCGCGATATCCGGTTCAAGAATATCGGTCTACTGATCATCGACGAGGAGCAGAGATTCGGCGTTGCCCACAAGGAGAAGCTCAAACGTTTCCGGGCCGATGTCGATGTGCTGACCCTGACTGCCACCCCGATTCCACGCACTTTACAACTCGGACTCCTCGGTCTGCGCGACCTCTCGGTCATCGACACCCCGCCGGTCGATCGTCTGGCGATCCGCACCTATGTCACCCGGTTTGAAGAGGATCTGATTCGCCACGTCATCATGCGCGAGCTGCAGCGCGGCGGACAGGTCTTCTTCGTGCACAATCGGGTGCAATCGATCGGAGCGATGGCCGAGTTTCTTGAGAAGTTGGTTCCTGAGGCAAAGATCGCCGTCGGACACGGGCAGATGAACGAACTCGAACTGGAAAAGGTGATGATCAATTTTATCGAGGGGGAAAGCAATGTTCTCGTCTGTACCACGATCATCGAAAACGGCATCGATATTCCGCGAGCCAATACCATACTGGTCAACCGGGCCGACCGCTTCGGCCTCTCTCAACTCTACCAGCTGCGCGGACGGGTTGGGCGCTCCGACCGTCGGGCCTACGCCTACCTTTTAATTCCGGGAGAGGGGATCTTAAGTCACGACGCCCGGGAACGGCTCCGTGTTCTTCAAGAGCAGACCGAACTCGGCGCCGGATTCCGCATCGCCAGCCACGATCTGGAGCTCCGCGGAGCCGGAGAGCTGCTCGGAGGGAGACAAGCCGGCCAGGTCACCGCCGTCGGTTTTGAGATGTATACGGAACTCCTCGAAGAGACCATCAGTGAGCTAAAGGGGATGGCGAAAGAAGACCGGATCGACCCGGATCTGCGCCTCGGTGTTTCCGCCTTTCTACCGGAATCCTACCTCAGTGATCCAAATCAGCGTCTGGTCATCTATCGTCGCCTCGCTTCGGCGGAATCCGATCAGGCGGTGTATGAGCTGTCTGATGAACTGTGTGACCGCTACGGCGATCTACCGCAAGCCGGTCTGCTCCTTATTGAAGTGATGCAGTTGCGGGTACTGCTCAAGCGGCTCCGTATCGAAGCGGTCGAATATGATGGTCGACATCTGGTTTTCGCCTTTCACGCCAGCACACCGATCAAGCCAGAAACCATCCTTGCCCGCCTGCAGCAGCCTGGCACCCCTTGCAGCTTCACTCCTGACTACCGGCTATCAATTGATGTCGGAAAACTCGATGACAAACAGCTCCTGCTGCACGCCAAAAAAGAATTGCAAGCGTTTCTGCAAGTATGCTAGCTTAAATTCCTTTCCCATAAGTCAAAAGAGCTTGAAACTCCGTTGTAAAAGGGTTGAATCGATGGTCCATGCACCACACCGTTACATCCTGCTCTTCGGCCTGCTCTTAACGTTGCTGACCGCCTGCACCCCACAGGAAGAGACCAGCTCTCCGGTCCTGTTGCGCGTCGATGGTCGGGAAGTGACACTGGAACAGTTCCGCAAGGAATTTTCCCAAGCACAGCCACCCGAACAGAAACTCTCGGAAGAAGAGCGCAAAGAGATGGAACGCGCATTTTTGGCCCAACTGATCGACCGCGAACTCGCACTGGCTGAAGCCGATCGACTCGGCATCGTCATTACCCCCAAAGAGCTCGAAGTCGCGATTTCCGAAACGCGCAGTGAGTACCCAGAAGGAACGTTTGAAACCTCACTTGCTGAGCGCGACACCACCCTCAAAGAGTGGAGTCAAGGGTTACAGAGCAACCTGCTTATGGAAAAAATCATCGCCCAGACCGTCTACTCCAAGGTAGAAGTCAGTGATGACGAAGTAGAGGACTATTACAAGAAGAACCGGACCGAATACGACCGTCCAGATCAAGTCCGCGCCAGACAGATCGTCGTCGCCAGTGAAGCAGAGGGGGAAAAGGTCCTCGGTCTGCTGCGCCAGGGAGAACCGTTTGACGAGATTGCCCGCCAGTACTCCATGTCTCCCGATTCTGAGGAGGGGGGAGATCTCGGTTTTTTTGCCCGCGGTGAGATGCCGGCCGAATTCGATGCCGTGGTTTTTAAAGTGACCCCGGGGCGACTCAGTGATCTGATCAAAAGTGAATACGGCTATCACGTCTTTTTGGTTGAAGAGAAGCGTAAAGCGCATCAACTCACTCTCGATGAGGCGCGTGAAAACATCCGCCAGCACCTGACCCATATCAAGGAATCGACCGGTCACCATCAGTGGCTACAGGATCTGCGCAGTCGTGCCAGCATAGAGATGAACTGGGAACTCCTGTAGAGCCATGCAAACCATCAACGAACCGATTGGACTATCGATCATGCTCCGATACAGAATTAAATCTCTGATTTTTATCTCACTGCTGTTCACCCTTTTCGTCACCCCGGCGGCAGGTGAAGTGATCAACCGAGTTGCCGCTATCGTCAACGACACCATCATCACAACCTACCAGCTCGATCAAAAAGCGACCGAAGCCGCCGCTCAAGACCCCCAATATTCGAACCTCGATGCCGCAGGGCAACAGACATTCAAAAAAAAGGTTCTCGAGCTCATGATCGAAGAGGAGCTGATAACGCAACGGGCCAAGGAACTTAATATCAGCGTCAGTGACGATGAAATCAATGCATCGATCGACGATGTCCAGGCGCAAAACAAACTGACTCGACTGCAACTGATTGCCGCCCTGGAGCAACAAGGGATGTCATTTGATAGCTACAGCAGCAACATGCGCAGCCAGATCACACGTTACAAACTGATCGCCAAAGAAGTTCAAAACAAGATTGACGTCACCGGCCAGGAGACTCGCCGCTATTACGAGCAACACAGCGCAGAGTACCTCGACGCACCGTACGTTCATCTCAGCCGTCTGACGTTCCCTCTCCCGGAAGGGGCTTCGGCTGGAAAAATCGCCACAGCCCAGGCCCAAGCCGAAAAAGCCCATAGCCGTCTCCTGTCAGGTGACAGCGTCGCCGATCTGCTCGTGACCTACAGCGAGGCGAGCGGTGGTGGCATGGGGAAAATACGGGAATCCAACCTGGCCACAGAGTTTGCGGCAGCGGTCGCCCCGCTGAAATCGGGGGAGGTCAGCGACATCATCAAAACCTCAGACGGCCTCTTCCTCTTCAAGATGGAAGAGCGCAATTCAGGCAGCCCAAAACCGCTCGAGGCCGTCCAGCCGGAAATCGAAAAGATCCTGATGGAGAAGAGCCGGGATGATGCGTTTAAAACGTGGAAGGAGAGTCTGCGGAGCAGCGCCTACATCGACATTCGAATCTGATCCCGATTTCGACACAGATAAAAACCGGCCTCTCGCAATTCCAACGAGAGGCCGGTTTCATTTTTATGTTCACCCCTACAGGCTAATCGAGCGTCACGATCTGATCCGTCACCTCGGTAAACGCCACATCGTGGCTGATCAGGAAGAGCTGATCGTACCAGTGCTCCGTCACCTCTTCCTTACCGACATCGATCGCCCTGAAGGCGTGGGCCAGATTCTCGCGCCGGGTGGCATCGAGGTTCGAGGTCGGCTCATCGAAGAAGGCGATCCGTGCGCCGATGGTCTGCAGCATCGCCAGCCGCAGGGCGACCACCGCGCTCATGGTCTGTCCACCGGAGAGCTGGTCGTCAGCCCGTTCGCGCAATTCGCCATCAACCATGTCGCGCAGCACGATGCGGTAATCGTCGCCCCAGGCAAGCTCCTCGTCGACTTCGGCGATGATGCGGTAGATGCGATTAGCGCGCTGGCTGATCTCCTCGCGGAAGCGTTCCGACAGGTAGGCTGAGACCTTGTTGAACACCCGGTTGCGCAGAAACTTGACCAGTTCCTCTTTCTCGCCGTAGGCCTTGATCTGCGCCTGCTTGGTGGCGATCTCCAGCTCGAGCTGCTTAAGCTTGTCGATCTCGCCGGCCAAGCGGGCAACATCGGCCTTGAGTCCTGTAATCTTCTGGCCCAAGGCACCAACTTCGCGGCCCAGCGTATCTTTCTGCTCGCGCAGGGACTGGTGCTGGCCGGCATCGTATTCCTTACTCGCTGTCACCAGCTCATCCTCCTTGCCGGCAAGTTCCGCCTGGCAACGGTCGAGTAACTGTTCAAACTTGCGCAACTCGACCTGACGCTCCTCCAGCTTGGCCACCTGCTCCTGGTTGGCGACATAAAGATCGCGGGCGGTCTGGTGCTCTGTTTTCAGCGCCTCGCATGCATCGATATCTACCGCAAGGGTGTTGAACCCCTTGAGCGCCGTCTGCTTCTGAACCAGCTGCTGCTGCACGGTGGACTGATCCTTCCGTAATGCCTCCAGCCCGCTCGCGCGTTCCTCGTTCGCCTTGCGCTTGGTAATCAGCTTATTCGCGTGCTCTTCAAGCCACTTAAGTTGCACCTCAAAGGACTTGATCTGCTCACTCGCTCGAGTCGATTCCCCCTCTTCCTTAGAAAGACGATCCTGCTCGACCTTTAACCGATTTCGTTCGACTTCGAGCTCGGCAAACTTGGCGGAGAAAACATCCCCCGGCGGCTTTTCGGCAATATTCAGACACGGTTCCTGGAAGAACGGGCAGACACCCTCGGCGAGTTTGCTGCTCCCCTCTTCCAACCCGGTGCGGCGACCATCGAGCCGGCCAATCTGGACGCGGACGCCATCAATCGATTTGCGAATCTCTGGCAGTCGCGCAGCCAACTGTTGCACCTTCTCGTCAAGGGCCAACGCCTTGCGTTTGTCGGCCAGATCCTGCTCCTCGCTCTGCAGCTCTTTGCCCGCCAGAGCAATCGTCCGTTCCTCCGAAGCATGACGCACCACCAGCGCAGCAACCTGCTTATCGAGAGTTGTCACTTCCTGCTCAAGCTGGCGCTGCACTTTCACCTGCTCGCGCAGCTCGCCGAGGCGCTGCTCGGCCTGCTCAAAGGCCTGCTTGCCGGCACTGTTTGCGGCCACGATCTTTTGCGACTTATCGGCCTCGTCAATCAGGGTCTTCTGGCTGCTGATCTTCTCCCTGCCGTTTCCAATGCGCTCTTTGAGGGTGTTGATCGCAGTCGTAAGTTCCTTGACCGCCTGCTCGCGTTTATCGCTCTCACCGAGTTGGGCTTCCAGCGCCTTGAGTCCCTCACCCTTCCGGACCAATTCCTGTTCGGTCTGCACCAGCTGCTGTTTGGCATCCTTGTGTGCTTCGCGCCGCTCCGGCAATACTGCCACCTGATCCTTAAGGGGAGCGATGGCACTATTGAGTGCGTCGACCTTGCCCTTGATGGTACTGACCAGAACCTTGGTCTCGGTATAGGTTTTGCGCCAGGCGTCAATACCGAGGATCTCGTCGAACTTGTCGCGCCGCTTGGTGACCTGCTTGGTAACGAAGGGTCCGAGAAACTCGTTCTGAAACGGTCCGATCACCAGCTCGAACTGTTCGGCCAACGAACGTCCATTGTCCAGCCCGAGTAACTCCTTCAGGCGACCTTCGGTCTCTTTCGCGTCCTTGTGCTCCTCAACCTCGAAGTCGCCCCCCACCTCTTTAGCCAGCAACCACTTGGCAGGGGTGCCGACCGTACGACTGACGCGGTAGCGGTCATCGTCAATCAGAAAGACAACCGCGATATCCCCCCGCTTAGCACCGATGGTGATGAAGCGTTCGACATTGCCGACAAAGCTCTGAGCATCAACCCCGAACAGGGCATAACCAAGCGCTTCGAAGATCGTACTTTTACCGACCCCGTTGGCACCGGAGAGGACATTGATTCCCGGTGAGAAGGTCAGATCGAGTTCTCGGTGCGATTTTATGTTTTTCAGATGGATAGAGATTATCTGCATAATTCTTTTTGCTTCACGATAAAGGCCTTGATAACTTCATGATGCGACCCAAGGTAAGACTCTGTATGTCATTTTAACGCGATATATTTCCTGCGAACTTCTACCTTTTTTCCAAAGTTCAACAACAATCCGAGTTCCAGTCGACAGCCCAACAAATAGTTCTTGAGCTGGATCTCGTGGACTGACGACAACGTTTCCACCGCCTTTAATTCGAGAACGACTTTCTCCTCTACAACTAAATCAGCAAAATATTCTCCGACAGTTTGGTTCTTGTAGAACACATGAATCGGCATTTGCTGTGCTACTTTTATCCCGATTGACTCCATCTCAAACCGAAGTGCATTCTCGTATACCTTTTCCAAAAAACCTGCACCTAGTGTATTGTGAACTTTGTAAGCACAACAGATGATTTTATCCGTTAGATCAGTCTCTTTATACATCACCCCTCCATCATCACATGTTTCAAATTTAGCCAGATATACTCGAAAAACAACACAAACTGTTTAGCTTCACGATAAAGTCCACGATGCCTTCTCAAAGTATATTCCCTCAATTATATACATCAAGGCCTTTATCCGCCTTGATCATGAAGTTATCGTGAAGCAAAGATTGTCTCCATGTTTCAATCATCATTCATTTCAAGCATCGCCAGCAGTTCGTCCCCATCGACATCCCCTTTTTTCACCGCATCACGCAGCGCCATAGAAATACGAATAAGCTCATCCTCACGCCCCTGATAATCGCTGCCACTGCCGATCAGCTCGCTCAACACCTCCTGCTCGATCTCGGCCAGGCTCTTTTTGAGCCCTTCCGACGCGCCGGAGCTGCTGACCAGAGAGAGATGGTTTTTGATCTCAACATGCAGGGGATTGGCGACCTCCTCAAGTGCCAGCCGCAACCGCTCGCGACCGAGTTCGAATGGATGGAACGCCACTTTGCCGACCAGCTTCAACTCCAGCAGCGGACGCCGTTCGTCTCCCTCGGGAAGCTGTGCCTTAACTTGGGTAACAAAGCGTTCTAACGCATCGTCAACGTTTGCCGCCCCTTCAAGGTTGATCGTTGCCACCACCATCGGGCGGGGCGAAGTGGCTTTAAACTCAGCGGTAAAGTTGCCCCCTTCAGCTGTCACCAGGTAGTACCCCTTGGCGTATTTCTCTTCGCCGAAGTTAACCCGTTCCGGCGAGCCGGGGTTGTAGGCATATGGCTTCCCCTCTGGAGTCTCGACGATGTAGGGTTTGTGCCCATGACCGAGCGCCACGTAACCGAAAGTCTCCGCCAGACGATGGGAATCTTCGGGCTTCATATTGCCGATCTCCACCGGAGAAAAGCTCCAGATCCCGACATGGAAGAGCAGCAGGTTGTTTTCAGTGGTGACAGCGTCGCAGATGCGCTCGACGTGGCCGCCAGCCTGGGCGCCGATGTAACCGAGGCCATAGATGTTAATGCCGCCGATCTCGATGTGGCCGCCCATGCCGGTCTCCATATCAAACGGCTCGAAGCGGTACCCCCCCTCTTCGGTCCGCGCCGGGCGGAGCAGACGGATGTACCCCATTTCCGACAACGCTTCCATCCACGAGATGCTGTCGCGGCGGTGGATCCAGTCGTGGTTCCCCTCGATGGCGATGCAGGGAATCCCGGCATCCTTGAGCGGCTGCAGGGTTTCGATGGTGCGGGCGAAGGTTTTCGGCAGAATCTGGCCAACGTGGAACAGATCGCCGCCGATAAGCACTGCATTGACCTGCTCGCGCACTGCATCATCGACGATGCTGGAAAGGCAGGCGAAAAAGTCGGTGTAGCGTTCCGCCTCACCGACGGAGTTGCGGTAGGTTTTGCCGAGATGAACATCTGATAAATGTATATATTTTAGTGACATAATTTATTATTTAGCCATCATAAGTATTGACTGATAGTATGAAATACTATGGAACAATAGGGTCGGACATTCCGATGCTTTGCAAGAGGCATTCATACTGAGGCTGATCATTATCACGTATTCTTTTCAATACGAAACAAGCAAGCTTAGATATTTCAGCACAATCGATTGGTTGAACACTTCTATCAAACGCACCAATAAGATGAGAGAATTCATTAATTACTCGCTGAACAAGCGGCTCAGAACCAACGTCATCCTTAAAAAACTTTTCAATTCTTTTATTATGATCAGCTTGTGAATATTCAGAGAAGGGATATTTAAAGAACAAAAAAGCTTCTAAGAATTTTCTTAAATTGTTGCCAAAAGAATAAAAGCAATGGTGTTCTTCCGTCGCATTTGCAACGTCAGTACATTTATAGATTTCACCGAAAAGGTAGTTAAATTCAGTAATATAATTCTTAAGATAATCAGGCATTTTTCCGATAAAACTACCATCGCTCTTAGCAACTAAAAGAAATTGTTCTGTATTTTTCTTTGGCTTTGATAGCATCTTCAGGTATTTCAAGAACTCTAAGTTGTGGGTAGATATGAAAAGCTGTTCATAATTATAGGTTTTATTCCCACTACTATCTAAAATTGCACTTCCACTTGCGTCCTCTCTAGGTGCAGCTAACTGGCTTTCAATTAAGCTATAAATAAAGAATATGTGATTGCTGTCGAGACTAGAGATAGGATCATCAATATAAATAATTGGATTTTTTCCTTTTGTGTCAGCTTCTTCAAGCCTTGCAATAAAATAACAAAAGGCCACAAGACTACATTCGCCTTCGCTGAGATTATAAGCGGGCTTGTCACCTCTCATAATTTTAAACTTAAATGCTGAAGTCACCGTATCCTCAAAAGCCTCAAGGCGGATTGCCTCATGCCCAAAAAAGTGACTAAGGTAATCATTAACCCTTTCAGCACCTTTCTTTTCATCCCTTAATTGCATCTGTAGTTCACTGATTCGGCTGTCTAGGTTTTGAACTTCAGTGAATATCTCGCTCGCTTCCTCTTTGAGCTTTTCAACTTCCTCTTGGCATGCTTGGATATCTTTCTCTTCACCCGCAAAGTTTATATCAGAAATAAACTTTGCTATCTCGTTTAGGCGAAGCAAGTCCCGCGCGACACCCTGATCATTTGCAAGAGTTTTTGTTTTTTCATTGTTCTTAGAAACAAGCTCATTTAATTTGGAAATGATATTTTCAAGATCAAGCACGTTGTCCATTAAGGGGGAAATTGGTTTTGGAGTAAAAATGTCATTGATTCTTAAATTAAGTGCAGCAATGACACTATTCAAACTATCAACATATTTTTTTGACTCCGCTGCGTACTCACCATATAAAGTTTCGAAAGCATAATGAAATGACGAATAAAACTGCACTTTTTGCAATTTTAATAAATTTCCACATCGATCAATTTCTAACTCAACGTCATTTATTTTCGACCCAAGAGACGCCTCTAAATCTTTTGATTCTTTACTAAAATGTTCGTCCAATTTCGCCCAAAGGTCAGCCGGCAATACTTGCCCACAGAAACCACATGTTTTTCTATTATCCCTATGTAATGGAATGCCATCTTTCACCCAAGCCTGTAACACTGCATCATCTAAAAGATCTTGAATAGGCTTGCTCGGTGTGATTTTTTTTGATGCTAAACTTGCCGCCTCATCATGAAGGCTTCTAAGGTTGAAACCATTAACCTCCATTTCCTCAACATCTAAAAGTGGTTCGTCTTTTAATAACTCTTCGTTACTCTGTCTTTCTTTTTCACTAAAAACTACGATTGCATTTGTCCTAATATTATCAATGTCCTTAATTATTTTGGGTGTACTATAATTAGGATCCTTATATATTGGGTTATGCTTTATCCCGTAAGGGGCTTTAGTAGCTTTGTCTTTCAATTTTGCATTTAAATCATTTCCTAGTTTTTCTCAGTAGTGTCCGGTTAGCTTTTTGCACGTCGTCGCCTACGTTTCCGTGGTTTGGATTTATTTGACGATTTCTTGCTTTTCTGAGGCTGCGCTGCTTCATTTGCTATTTGCATGCGAAGCTCTCTAA
>Ga0314774_1001084_pt1 | contig 18636 bp, 18 predicted proteins | sample MetaGCBIA2018_FD_204515 | JGI IMG/M metagenome (GOLD analysis project Ga0314774, IMG submission 204515) | Cryopeg brine microbial communities from Beaufort Sea near Barrow, Alaska, United States - CBIA 2018 | ecosystem: Environmental > Aquatic > Marine > Coastal | place: USA: Alaska | collected...
AGTAAACTACCTCGGGGCAAGCCCACGAGGCATTTAGCGGAAAAAATTTTTCACTTCTCGAGGCAAGCCTCGGGGAATTAAACCCAATAGAGATTAAAAACTAAACTTTAATTTAACTTAATCATTATGAGAAAATTATTTGTAGCACTATTTATGATGGGTCTAGTAAGCACGGCAATTGTAAGTTGCAGGGAAACCGCAGGAGATAAAATGGAGGATGCAGCAGATGATGCAGGCGACGCAGTAAAAGATGCCGTAGATTAGAACGTCAAAAAAATCACATTCTTAAAAAGCCTACGAATTTTCGTGGGCTTTTTTATGCCTTCTATAATAAAATTTTAGTGCTATTTAACAGGGAAAGTCAATGCTTGTGCCCGAAATTTAAAGTAAATCTAAGATAGGATTTACGTGTTGATTAGGGAATTCAACAAAACCTTTTTCAGCTATAATTAAAAAGAAATAAATATATAATATGGAAAAGAAAATCACTAATAGTAAAGGGACTTGGGAACTTGCCAATGGCGTGAGAATGCCTTATTTAGGTCTAGGAGTATGGCAGTCTGATCAAGGCGAAGAAGTTATCAATGCTGTAAAATGGGCTTTAGAGGCTGGTTATCGCCATATTGATACAGCCGCAGCTTACAAAAATGAAGAAGGTGTGGGGAAGGCCATAAAAGAAAGTGATGTGGCCCGCAGAGATATTTTTGTTACCAGTAAATTATGGAATAATGATCAAGGCTACGATGCAACATTAAAGGCTTTTGACAAAACAATGGAACGTCTACAACTGGATGTATTAGATCTGTATCTCATTCACTGGCCAGTGGAAGGCAAGTATAAAGACACTTGGAGAGCTATGGAGAAATTATACAACGATGATCGTATTCGGGCGATAGGAGTTTAGTAATTTTCTACAGCCGCATCTTAAAGATCTTCTAGAAGACGCTAAAATCAAACCAATGGTTGACCAGTTAGAATTTCATCCATGGCTCGTACAATCTGAATTACGGGATTTTTGTAAAAAGAACAATATTCAATATGAAGGTTGGTCACCGTTGATGCAGGGTAAACTTTTCAGCGAAGATATTGTAAATGATATTGCTGAAAAATATGGCAAATCGCCTGCGCAGATTGTGCTGCGCTGGGATTTACAGCATGAAGTGATTACTATACCAAAGTCTGTAAAAGAAAATCAAATCAAATATGGATATTTTTGACTTTGAACTTTCGGAAGAGGATATGAAAACTATTGACAATCTGGATAAAGGCGAGCGTCTGGGACCTGATCCTGACAACTTTGATTTTTAAATGAATATCCTAAAGAGATTTCAATAGAGCGTTGTATTATTCCGAGGGCTATTGGAAATATTTATTGTTTAGCAGTTCTTCGAGCATTTTTGCCGGTTTTGGGCGTTCCCCAAGAGGGTCGGGCTTTCCGTTGCAATATTTTTGTTCGTACCTCACAAAAAGGATTTTCACTTCAATCCCTAACGCAAAATTCGTTTTTAATTAACAGGATTGTTCTAAACCATTTCTTTCGGTTTTTGGGCGTTTAACTGACGGGTTAGGCTTCCTTCCGAAAGGTAAAGCCAGTAGAAGGAAAGTTCAACTGTACCACAATTACTTTTAGGACTAAAAGCGGATATACAATTTTAAAATATAGTTGAAAAATCTTTAATAAATACTAGAATAGGCGTATTGCTAGAAACAGTATGCCTATTTTTATTTAAAAGCAATAAATTATGTGGAATCTCAACACAAAAACAGCACTTATTACAGGCGGCACAAAAGGTATAGGCAAAGCCGTCGTAGAAGAATTTCTGACTCTGGGCGCTCAAGTGATTTTTACCGCTCGGAATACAGAAGAAGTACAGCAACTGGAAACAGAATTAAATGCAGACGGCAAAAAGGTTTTTGGCTTTAGTGGCGATGTATCAAAAGAAGAAGACCTGCAAAAATTATATGATTTTGTTGTCAAAAAGTTTGACAAACTGGATATTCTTGTGAATAATGCTGGGATCAATATCCGTAAAGCCACAATGGACTATTCTATTCCAGAATTTGAAAAGATCATTGCCATAAATCTTTTGGCGCCCTTTCATATCAGTCGGTTGTTTTACCCGTTGCTAAAAAAATCAGGGAAAGCTTCGGTTATCAATGTTGCATCAGTTGCGGGAACGCAAGATGTAAAAAGTGGGTGTCCGTATGCTATGGCAAAAGCTGGGCTTTTACAGCAGACGCGCAGTCTGGGTTCAGAATGGGCGCTTGATAATATACGAGTAAATGCAGTATCGCCGTGGTATACAGAGACGCCGCTTACCACTTCGGTTTTTGAGAATGAGGAGCGCTTCAGAACGATTAAAGAACGCACGCCAATGAAACGTGTGGCCCAGCCCGAAGAAATAGCCGCTGCAGTCGCATTTCTCGCAATGAATAAAGCATCTTACATCACTGGCCAGAATATCACAGTTGACGGTGGTTTAAGCGCTAATGGACTTTAAAGGGTTGTATATTTTATGCAGTAAATTGTATTCTGAAAATGCACAAATAGTATAATGGGATAAGATAATACATTTCGATTTGTTGTAGATTTCTGTTTTGATTACAATGTACTTTATACTATTTTTCAATATACAAAAATCTTTCTCTGGTGTAGTTTCCAATCTCTTGGAGGCAATTTATACGTATTCAATAAAAAAATATTTTAATATATACGTATAAAAGTATATCTTTAAGAATTGAAAACTGTATGTTATGGATGCTAAACTCACTTTAAAACTGGATAAAAAGGTAATCAATGATTTAAAGCAATATGCAAAATCGCAGGGAACAAGTGTTTCTCGGCTATTGGAAAGTTATGCCAAAAATATTACTGAAAAACAGGAAAATATTGCCGAAGAGCCTATTGCGCCTTGGCTGAAAGAGCTTAGAACACTGCGAGGACAACATCCTCCCATAATAGCTTCTGATGAAGAGTTAAAAGCAGATTATCACGATTATCTTGATAAAAAATACCGTTAATGGTACTTTTTCTAGATAGTAATGTGATATTCGATGCCGCCCTAGAACGACTGGAGTTTAATGAAAAAGCCGAGCAATTACTAGCATTAAAGGATAATAAAAATTATGAGATTTTTATTTCCACACTTACTATCCCCAATTTTCATTATGTCGCTAGAAAATTTTACAAGGAAGAGACACTTCGGAAAATGATCTCTATAATCGATAGCCAATGTCAAACTGTACCGCTCACCATAGAAATTATACGGGCCGCTCTAAAAACGGAGTTCAAGGATTTTGAAGACGCCGTTCAATATCAATCTGCACTTTATGCAAAAGCAGATCACATCATTACACGGAATCAAAAAGACTTTAAAAAAAGTGAAATTTCAGTACTTACACCTACCGAATTTCTTAGCCATTTAAACTGATAATTCGGCTCAAAAAGTCACCTTTTAAGCTAAAAAATGCCTTAAAAAGACCGTTTTTTATCCAAAATAAACCAAATAATTATTTATATCCCTGCGCCTGCAAGTCAAAAAGCTCGGCGTAGAGGCTGGGGTTTTTCATTAGTTCCTGATGCGTACCCAGTTCCAGAATCTTACCGTCCTGAAGGACCAAGATTCGGTCTGCCATACGTACGGTGCTGAAACGGTGCGAAATGATGATGCTCGTTTTTCCTTCGGTAAGATCTATAAAACGCTCAAAAACCTCATATTCTGCCCGGGCATCAAGCGCAGACGTGGGTTCATCGAGCACCATGACTTTCGCATCTTTCATATACGCACGGGCAAGCGCCACCTTTTGCCACTGGCCACCAGAAAGTTCGCTGCCTTTTTTAAAGCGTTTCCCCAGTTGGGTGTCAAATCCTTTTTTGAGATCGTTTACCACTTCGCTGGCCAAGCTGAGGCTAGCGGCATCGGTTATTTTTGCCTCATTGTTGATCTCATCTATGTCTCCCACGGCAATATTTTCGCGGAGCGTAAACTCATATCTGAAAAAATCCTGAAAGATCACTCCAAATATCTTCTGATATTCTTCCCTGCGATACCGCTGTATGTTAATCCCATCTATTAAAATACTCCCCTGCGTTGGCTCGTAAAAGCGTAAAAGCAACTTGATCAAAGTCGTTTTTCCGGCACCATTCTGTCCTACAAATGCCATTTTTTCGCCAGCTTTCAGCTCAAAACTAATCCCTTTTAAAACCTCTTTTTCGCTTCCCGGATAACCGAAATGAAGATCCTCGATCACAATTCCATGTTCAATTTTCAACGGTATGTCGAGATAATCCGCCTCTGCATCCTCTACCTTGATATCTATAAAATCAAAGTAATCCTTAAGGTAAAGTGCGCTTTCGGTAATCCGGGTAAAGTTGGAAAAAAACTGCTGCAAACTATTCCGAAGGCGGTTAAAGGAAGCTGATAGCAACGTGAGTTCACCTATGGTAATCTCGCCCACGATCACGCTGCGAATGATGACGACATATGCCCCATAATAACAAATTACACCGAGGCTGTTAAAAATTGCGCTGTAGGTGCTGCGCTTTACAGTTAGGTCTTTATTAATCTTGTAATAGGTATCACTGAGCCCCTTAAACCGATCGGAAACAAAATCAGTAAGGCCAAACAGTTTAATTTCCTTGGCTGTTTTATCATTTGCGCCTATGTACCGCAAGTAATCGAGTTCGCGGCGCTCTGCCGTCCAACTTCTTGTAAGGGAATATTGCTGGCCGCTAAAGCGGATTTCATTGATAAAGAGCGGAATTATGCTCAGCGCAAGCAAAATAATGAGCAGCGGTTCAAAATAAATAAGCAGCGCAATGAGCGTAATTATGGAGATTATGGCTTGCGCCTGTCCCAGTGCATTACTCATAAGCCCTACCCTGCCCTGGGTTTGCGTACGAGCGCGTTCCAGTTTATCATAGAATTCTGAATCTTCTAGCTGCGACATGCTGATGCCACCAGTTTTCTTGATTATCGTCACAGAAGACCTATTGTTGTACAGATCGCCCAGCAGACCGTCTGTAACGCTGGTCAACCTACTTATCAAATCTGAAGCAATGGTTATTGCGAATTCTAGAATGACATATCGCCACAATTGATCATAATCTGGAATATCAGCGGCGATTTGCGCAATAATCTCATCGATTATCAATTTACCTACCCAAAGAATTACAGCAGGGGAAAAAGCGTTGATCAACCGTGAAATGACATTGACCAAAAACAAGGACGGACTGGTAGCCCATATTTCGCGAAAAAAGCGAGGAATATACCGAAGCGCCTGAAACGACGCTTTTATATTGGTTTTCTTATTTTTGTCTTTAATACTATCAAGGCGCGATGCCATAGGTTTGATTTAATGGAAATTCATTCAAAAATCGGTTATTTTAAGGCATTTTTCGGCCTGAAAGACCAGTTTTTCAGAAGGTATATAAGAGTTGATTTTGTTTAAAAAATTGTCTTTAAGCATGCGCAGAAACGAGTTGCTCCTTTCTACGGTAAATCAAGATAAGTGTCAAACTGCAAATGGCGCATGCCGCAAGAATATAAAAGAGCGGTACAATACTTTCGGTTACAAAAGTGGAAACAAGCACGCTGAAGATGGATCCAAAAAACATACTCATGCTGCCTATAAGTGCCGAAGCACTACCGGCCTGAACCGAAAATGGGTCTAAAGCCAAAGCAGTAACATTTGGATTTTGAAAACCGATGAAGAACAACATAAAGAAAAGTATAGGATAAATAACCCAGAAGATAGGCGCCACAAAAGCAGCGGCGAGTCCGCCCATTGTTAAAATCGCCAACATGATACTGGTGGAAAGAGTAATATTAAATAGAGAAAAATGCCTAAGCATCAATCTATTAATTTGGCTTCCCAAAATAAGCCCAAAGGCATTACCTCCAAACACCCAGCCAAATTGCTGCTCGTCCAGCCCAAAATATGCACTGAACAAAAACGGCGCGCTAGAGACATAAGCCAATAATGCACCCAGGGAAAAACCTCTTGCCGTTGCAAATAGAAAGAACTCCCTATTCCTTAAAATGGATATATATTCCTTTACAATCGCTTTAGGATGAAGGCTCGTCTTATGATTAGGCGCTGCACTTTCTGGTAAAATATAGGTCACATTGAAGAGCATAATTACCGCAAATGCTGCAAGAATAAAAAATACGGCTTGCCAGTTAAATGCAGCTACTATAATCCCACCCACCGTAGGCGCTATAATGGGAGCAACGCCCATGATCAGCATTAAGGTAGAAAGCACATCTGCAACCTGGCTTTTTTCAAAAAGGTCACGCACGATCGCTTTTGAAGCTACCATACCGGCACAACCGCCCAGTGCGAGGAAGAACCGCGAAACAATAAGGGCATATAAATTCCAGCTGAATGCACACAGCAGGCAGGAAACTATAAAAATGGAAAGACCAACGATAAGCGGTTTTCGACGGCCATAACGATCCATAAGCGGGCCATAGGCTAATTGTCCCAGCGAAATACCTATAAAATAACTGGTAAGGGTAAGCCCCACACGGCTTATATCTATTTCAAATTCGCTGGCCACACTTTTAAAACCAGGCAAATACATATCTATGGAAAACGGACCCAATGCAATGAGCGTTCCCAGTATAAGTACGATTCTGTTTTTTGATGCGGTGCGCAGGCGTTCTGTCATAGCTTTTACTAAATGGCAAAATTAAGGCGAGGAGTTCATATAAGCCCTTGAATTACGTTATTAAATTGATAAAATCAAGATAACGTTATCGCGTACTGTTACGCATTTTGAAGGTTTTTTGGATTATTCTATTTGTATTTCCATGCAGTATTTCACTAGCTGTCTTGGCAATTATCTCAAAGTAACTTGTCTCTGTTATAGTTAACCAATCACGATCTCCCACCGTTTTTGCAGCGCTGTTCCACTATTGTCTAATTGATCTTTCAATGACAAAATTTACAAACGTTGCCCCCATTTTTAAAGAATAAGTGAGTGATTTTTCAATTTCTATTGCTCAGGTAAAATCAATTGTCTGATTGCTCCATACGTTCTGGATCATGGTAATTGGCAAAACTGAACTTATAACCGCTATACAATCACCGTGGATTTGTATCTCATTGGTTTCGGCTTTAGGCATCTTTATATTTCGTCTTAACAGCCGACTTTAATATGCGAAAATACCTTTTCATAAAAAGCATTAAAAATCACACCTTCTTAGAAGGTGGCTTTGGCTAGCCCCCATAGGGGGCGACAGGGGCCTGTTCTAAAAATCGACCAGATTCAATTATGCAACAAAAAAGCAAATCGAAATCAAGCTGTAAATACAGGCATAGCCATCAGGACATGACCACCTGCAAAGCAGGTGGATTTTTAAGGTGAATTAAAAACTAAATCTACATCACTAAGTAGAGCAAGATTATTCCTACAATAATTAAAAATCATATGCTATAATTTAACATTTAATCTATAAAAATAAATATTTCAAAGAATAAAATCTATAATGACCGAGTTGTCAGTAGATTAGCAAATACTGTTAATAATGCGTTATATTTTAAGATTTCTTTATGCTATATTGGCCATCTTACCCAAGCAAAATCCGCTAAACTTTGATTAAAACTATATATGAAAAAATACTACTTTTTACTCTTTATTTTGATTTCAACAAGCATTCATGCGGAGGATTCCATTACCTTGACCATTCCTATAAATAGATATCAGATAGACAGTAAAAACGGCATCATCGTTTGCAGTATCGATATTTCAAAATTTCCAGAATTAGGCAGCTATAAAAATATTGAAATTGAGCTCGATAGCCTTTACAAGTTTGACACAAATCCAGAGTTATTAAGTCACGAGCAATCGTATACGGTAAAGCACAACAATACGCAGTACACACTTTACTTTAGTAAATTCCCTTTGCTGGCCATTAATGCCGACCAGAAATTTGTTGATGAGCCAAAAAGATCCGCGAACTTTGTATATGCCGATTTCAACGAAATCAAAAAGTCTGTTGTGGGCATCGAACTTCGAGGTGGTTCTTCTCAGTATTTTCCCAAAAAAACCTATGATCTTGAATTCTGGGAAGATGCAACCGGCGATGATAATAAGGACATGCGGTTTGGCGATCTACGGGAGGATGACGACTGGATTTTGGATGCTTTATATAATGAACCACTACGTTTACGTGCTTTCTCAGCCCATAAACTTTGGCTCGATATGCATACGCCCTTCTATCTGGCCGAAGAAGAAGACGCAAAATCTGGCGCAGATGTAATGTATGTAGAGGTATTTTTAAACAATACCTACAACGGTATTTACATGCTCTCAGAGCAAGTGGATAGCAAGCAACTGGAATTAAAGAGTTTTAAGAAAGATAAAATACGTGGTGAACTCTATAAATCAGAAGCCATATTAAATCACGCGACGTATTTTGCTAATGCCACTTCTTATGACAATACGCAGGATACCTGGGACGGTTTTGTTGACTTTGTCGCAAATTCGAGCGATGGGGAATTCGATGCGGGCATCGCAGAAAGAGTACATATAGGCAACGCCCTGGATTATTTCATATTCTTGAATGTTTTACGTGCCGTAGACAATAGGGGCAAAAACTATTATATTGGAAAATACAATCAGAAAAGTCCATACTTTCTTGTTCCCTGGGACTTAGATGGCACTTTTGGCCTCAAGTATGACGGCACCTACGCGAGTGCGACAGACGCAATACTTTCGAATACACTGTTGACCGCTTGTTTAAAAATATGCCCACTGAAGGTATCAAACAAAAGGTATATGCCCGTTATGAAGAACTACGGTTGGGCGTACTGAGCAAGGAGAACATATTAAAACGTTTAGGTGAAAATTACAATCTTTTAAAGGATAACAAAATTTATGAAAGAGAAGCGCTAGTGTGGGCCAATTATCCCTTTGATGAGGAAGCCAAAACGTATACAGATGACTGGACGATGAAGCGAATAGACTTTCTGGATCAATATTTTGCAGGTTTTAATCTGGGCATTACCACCAGCGAAAGTAAGCGGCAAGGGTTTATGCTCTATCCCAACCCAGCATCCTCCTTTCTTAGCTTAGAAAGCGATCTCCAAAGTAGAACTTCCTATAAAATATACACTATTCAAGGTCAAATGATTCAAAAAGGTAGCGTGGATCCCGCCGATCATAAGATCAATGTGCAACGCCTTAATACTGGTCTCTATCTGTTTGTCATGGGTAATACTACACAAAAATTCCTTATTGAGCATTGATTTCCATTCTTGTAGCAGAGTCCAATAATAATTCAAGAAGTCGAAATACTATAAAATTAGCATTCATTTAAATAAATTGAAGCATAAATCATGTATTTTTAGAGAAACCAATCACATATTAAAATATGAAATATATTATTACAACAGCTGCATTAATGCTGACCCTGCTTTCCTGCAAGAATGAAAATAAACCAGATAGCGTATCGGTAGGAGATAATGATATGGCACAGACCACTGAAGATCTCAGTCCTGCCCAAGAAAAAGGTAAAGAGATCGCAATGGCAAGCGGAGCTGATAAATGGGATACTGTAAATGAGATACAATTTACCTTTAATGTAGATCGGGGTGAGAGCCACTCGGAGCGCAGCTGGGTCTGGAACCCAAAAACGCATGATGTGAAAATGACAGGTGATGAAGGTACCGTCAGCTACAACCGTGATAAAGAAATGGACAGTACTGCAACAGATGCTGACAAGGCTTTTATCAACGACGCGTATTGGCTGATGCCACAAATGCATTTATTGTGGGACAAAGATGCGACCATTACCGTTCAGGATACCGCTACCGCACCCATCAGTAATGAAAAAATGAAGAAGATTACCCTAACTTATCCAGACCAAGGAGGATATACTCCAGGCGATGCCTATGATTTTTTCTATGGTGATGATAATATGATCAAAGAGTGGATTTACCGTAAAGGAAATGCTTCTGAATTTTCTATGGTGACCACTTGGGATGATTATAAAGATTATAACGGCATTGATATCGCGACAATGCACAGTTCTAAAGATGGTAAAACCAAATTATATTTTACCAATATTGACGTGAAAACGGAATAAAAACACCTGTTTTTGAGCTTAAAGAAAGGTTTTCGCAGCAATGTGAAAGCCTTTTTTATTTTCGCTTAAGCGATAAAGCTAAAAGCGCTGCTATCACAACAAAACATAATAGGGCAAAAAAACTGCTCCGCAAATTAAAGGTCTGTGCCAAAAAGCCTAGGAAAACAGGCCCAAGTAAAAGTCCCACAAAACCCGATCCCGCTATAAAACTTATTCCTTCGGCAGCGGCGATATCCTTAAGGTTTCCGCTATAGCGAAAAAGTTCTGGCACCACCACCGAAAGACCAAGACCCACAAGACCAAAACCCGCAATGGCCACCCATGTCATCCCGCTCAGCACCAGGCCAAAACCAATCGCCGCAATGATACAACCGGTTATGATGATAAAACGCGAACCATAATGTGCGCTCACACTATCGCCAAAAAACCGCCCAAAAGCCATCATACCATTAAAAACTGCGTAACCCAAGCCAAAAAGCGCCGCGGCGGCCAGTGTGACGCGCTCCAAGTACAGGGCGCTCCAGTCAACGATCGCCCCTTCCGTAGCCATTACCATAAAACTGATGATCGCCAGACCTAAAAGTGGTTTTAAGTGTTTAAGCTTAAAAGATTCTTCGTGTTCCTCTTTTACCACGGTAATTTTTAGATAATTTTTCATAAATAGCGCATTTACAAGTATCAGCATTATTATCACCGCAACCATATGTATCAATGCGGAAGGCATAAATGGAACAAGAAAAATTCCCACTCCTGCGCCCAGCATGCCACCAAGACTAAAAAAAGCATGGGAGAGGGACATAAATTGCACTTGGTCCTGTTTTTCTATATGGGTCACAAGCGTATTCATCGTTACATCCATAACTCCAGAGCAGGCGCCCACCACATATAAAGAGGCGCATAACCATATATAATTGGGAGCTGCAAATGGCCCTATAAAACTGAGGCAAAAAGCGGTTACGGCAAAAGCCATTACGCGACCCAAACCGATGCTTTTAATGAGCTTTGGAGCAAATGGAATCATGGTTAACGTACCCAGCGCCAGAAAAAACACGGCAAATCCCAGTTCTCCTTCGCTAATATCCAGCTTTTTGGTAATGCGCGGGATATATATAGCCCACGTACCAAAAATAATATTGAGCGATAAAAAAAGAAGTGCCGGGGTAAAATAGCGGCCACTGGTAAAAATGAGTTTTAAAGATTTCATACGTTGAGCCTATTTTCGGTGTCTGATGTACATTACTTTACCTTGTAAAATAATGGTTTTAGATTGATAAAAAGAAATCCTGCTTTACCTTGTTACTGTCATAGGTTATCTTCCATTGGAAAAGTTTTTAATAATGGGGCTTTTTATAGTGATAATAGCCGAAAAATGCCGTTTTCTGAAGGGCAACTCTACTAACTTAGTTTGGAATGATGGCGCAGTAATTTTTCAGAATCGGTAGCCAAAAACGGAGTTTAGCATCGCTAAATGAGTATTTTGATAACGAAATAGCTGGAAAAAAGAACAAGCTAGCAACAAAAGCGGAGTTTTTAAAGGTATCCTATATATATTTCACACTTCCTTAATCCTCTATTCCTATCAATAATCATTATTTTTGCAATCTATGTTGAAGAAAGAAAAAGATACGTATCAAGATTCCCGCGAGTATGCTCAGGAAAGAGATCAAAACGACCCACTGGCACGTTTTAGGGATAAATTCAATTTTCCCAAAGACTCCAATGGAGATCCGCTGATTTATCTCTGCGGAAATTCGCTGGGGCTACAGCCAAAAAAAGCAAGGGAATATGTTGAGGAAGAGATGGCCAACTGGGCAGAACGCGCGGTAGAAGGGCATTTTCGGGCAGAAATCCCTTGGACGGAGTACCACGAAATTTTAGCCAAACCTATGGCCGAAATCGTAGGCGCAAAACCCAGCGAAGTGGTAATCATGAATACGCTTACTACAAACCTGCACCTCATGATGGTGTCTTTTTATCAACCTACCCAGAAAAGACATAAAATACTTATTGAAAGTGACGCTTTTCCTTCAGATAATTATGCGGTGCAATCTCAGATTAAACAGCGCGGTTATAATCCTGACGATTCATTGATATTTTGGAAACCGAGGACTGGCGAAGAACTCTGCCGGCTGGAAGATCTAGAGCAGGTACTAGAAGAGCAGGGCGAGGAAATTGCGCTGCTTATGATTGGTAATTCTAATTATTACACGGGTCAGCGATATCCTATAAAAGAAATTACCGCACTGGGACATAAAAAAGGATGTATGGTAGGCTTTGACCTCGCGCATGGTGCCGGTAATATCGTGGCTGACCTGCACGATAACGGGCCCGATTTTGCTGTATGGTGTACCTATAAATATTTGAACAGTGGCCCCGGTAGCCTAGGAGGCTGTTTTGTGCATGAGCGCCATGAAAATAATACCGATTTACCCCGTTTTACAGGCTGGTGGGGACATAAAATGGATTCCCGCTTTAACATGCGTGTTGATTTTGATCCCATTCCCGGCGCAGATGGCTGGCAGTTGAGCAATCCTCCTATTTTGAGTATGGCACCCATTCGCGCTTCGTTGGAGATTTTCGCGGAAGCGGGATTTAAAAACATCAGAAAAAAAGCGATTGCCCTTACTGGTTATCTGGAATTTCTCATTGAGAACATAGGTGATAAACGCATACATATTATTACACCAAAAAATCCAGAAGAACGCGGTTGCCAATTATCTATACAGGTAAAAAACGCAGACCGAAGCCTTTTTGATGGTTTTATGAATGCCGGCATTATCTGTGACTGGCGGGAACCTGATGTCATACGGGTCGCCCCTGCCCCACTCTACAATAGTTTTGAAGATGTCTATGAGATGAGTGTACGCCTTAAAGAACTTCTGAAAGGGTTTTAAATACGTAAAAATATCGGAGATCGTAAATCATCCGAAACCAACTAGCAAAATTTGAAAAAACAAGAACATATACTGATAATAGGAGCAGGACTTTGCGGCTCTTTATTGGCGCTGCGTATGGCTCAGCGTGGTTACAAAGTCTCCTTGATGGAAAAAAGGCCAGACCTTAGAAAAGAAACTGTAGATTCTGGCCGTTCTATAAATCTCGCATTTTCAGACCGCGGTATGAAGGGGCTGCGCTTAGCTGGTCTGGAGGATAAAGTTCTGCCGCTGTGCATCCCTATGAGAGGTCGCATGATCCATTCCGAAAATGGTGGGTTGTTTATGAGTCCGTACAGTGGGCGTGACCATGAGTATATCAATTCCATTTCCCGGGAAGATCTCAACGTTATGTTGCTGAATGAGTGTGAGAAAATGCCAGCAATCACCATGTATTTCAATCAGAAATGTACCGGTGTAGCACTAGATATTCCGCAAGCCACCTTTGAAGATTATCATACGGGAGAGACAAAGACGCATCAAGCCGATGTGATCATGGGCGCAGACGGCGTAGCTTCTGCCTTGCGAAAGAGCATGCTAGATCATAAAAAATTCCTTTTTAGCTATGGGCAGGATTTTCTCACGCACGGTTATAAAGAACTCTCTTTCCCACCAGACGAAAACGGCGGTTACCTGGCCGAAAAAAATGCGTTGCATATATGGCCCCGAGGCAAAGATATGATGATTGCACTGCCTAACCTGGATGGCAGTTTTACAGTAACCCTATTTTTATCGTGGGACGAAGGCAAATATAGTTTTAAAAGTCTGGATAACGAAAAAACCGTTTTAAACTATTTTGAGGAAGAATTTCCGGATGCGCTTTCCCTGATGCCTAACCTTATTGAAGAATTTAATGAAAACCCAACGTCGCCATTGGGCACCATAAAATGCTCACCCTGGCACGCGTATGGCAAAGTGCTTTTACTGGGTGATGCGGCGCACGGTATAGTCCCATTTTACGGGCAGGGCATGAACGCCGCCTTTGAGGATATTGTAGTGCTTGACAAAGCCATGGATAAATTTCCTGGCGACTGGACCGCCGCTTTCAAGGCTTTTCAAATAGAGCGCAAAGAGGATACAGATGCCATTGCAGATCTGGCCGTTGATAACTTTCATGAAATGAAGGCCCACACCGCAAGTGACATTTTTCAGGAAAAGCGCAAGTTGGAAATTGCTTTTGAAAAAGAGTTTCCTTCTGAATATTTTTCAAAATATGCCCTTGTAACCTTCAGGGAAGACCTGCGCTACTCAGAAGCCATGCGCCGCGGAAGGGTACAGGACAAGGCTATTCTCAACCTCATTTATGACAAAAAAATAACCAAGGAACAGTCGCTTAGACAAAAATTAGATCTGGTAATGACAGAGACCCGCAAGATGCTGCACGATGATGCTGTGGTGCGCGGAATGGAAAACGAATAATCTTAAGACTATTTTCATGCATTTTATTCCTGAAAAACTAGAAGACTATGCAGCAGCACACTCTGAAAGCGAACCTGAACTATTACAACAACTACGCAGGGAAACGTATCAAAAAGTATTGCAACCCAGAATGCTGAGCGGTCATCTTCAAGGTCGGTTTTTAAGTTTGCTCTCTAAAATGATACGACCCAAAACCATTCTGGAAATTGGGACTTACACCGGCTACTCTGCACTTTGCCTGGCGGAAGGACTACAAGACAGTGGACTTCTAGAAACCATTGATCACAATGAGGAACTTGCTCATTTACAGCAGAAATATTTTAAAGCTTCCGCGTATGCGGAAAAAATTAAGGCCTATATAGGTAACGCCATCGACGTGATTCCTACACTGAAAAATAACTTTGATCTGATTTTTATAGATGCTGACAAACCGAATTATCCAGCGTATTTTGACCTAATCATTCCTAAATTGAATCCAGGCGGACTATTGATTTCCGATAACGTGTTATGGAACGGCAAAGTCCTACAACCTGAAGAAAACAAAGACGCTTCTACACAAGCTATTTTAAAGTATAATAAATTACTCGCAGAAGACGAGCGCTTAGAAACCGTATTGCTCCCCATACGCGATGGCCTTACCTTAAGTCGGAAAAAATAAGCAGCTGGCAGTGTAAATTGACTGTTTTAATGACAAAAACAGCAAAAAATAACCTTCTAAGAATCGACCTAAAAGGCTTAAAAATTGGCGAAATTCGGTAAAAATTAGCTATAAAAATGTAAAAACCAGTAAAATTCAGCTTGCATATATTGGCTAAAACAGCCTAAAAATCTACAATAAAAAAACCCTGCGAATGGCAATCGCAGGGTTTTCGCACTAATAAACTAAGATAGTAGGGTTATCGCAACCGATCCACAGATTTTACAAGATCCTCATCCCGCTTAATGGCTTTGTTAGCCATTGCAATAAAAACGATAGAAATGACGGGTATGAGCATCCCAATATCTTTCTCTGAGGCCGCCGCCCCTCCAGATATGATTTGCGATTGGTAAATCAATACACCTAGTAAAATAAAGTTCAATATTATATTGAGACGGCCCAGTACAAACTGCAGCTGTCGTTTTTCAAATAGAAAAATGGTTAGCAATGACAATAATGCACTTGCTACGAAAAGGGCAATATACAGTATTTTATCTTCAGCCCAAACAGTGCCATCAAGGTTACTATAAAGCGGAACTATAAAAATTAGACCGGCAGACACTAGTGCAGCCAGTAAAAGATAGATTGTTTGTATACGTTGAATCATAAATTGTAGAGTACTGCGCACAAAAATAGCAACTTCTTTTCAACTCACATCCTATAATTTAAAAATATTGTCGTATAATTGCAGTAATAAGACTTAACCACCTCGAGGGTGGCAATTTACTTACCAAAAATTCTTAGAATCTTCTCTCAAGATTTTTACACGCATTCACAAAAAAAATCTAAGCAATCATATCCATAATTAATGTTTGATATTTCAGAACTTAAAGCTAAAAAGCTTCCTGAGCTACAGGAAATAGCTAACGGTCTTAGCATTCCAAAATTTAAGACTATTAAAAAACTAGATCTCGTATATAAAATACTTGACGAGCAAGCCACCGACCCTAAAGCTGTTGCGGAAGCAGCACAGGACAACGAGGCTCCTGCGAAAAGCGACGAAACGCCCACCCCGAAAAAAAGAGGACCCAAAAAGGGAAGTACGCGCAAAGCACCGGTTTCCAAAGAAAATACTGCGGATAAAGATCCTAAAGTAGAAGCTGATAGTAATTCTGGGCCTAGGGACAATACCGATAATAGCAACAATAAACCTGCTGTTAAAGGAAGAAGCCAAAACCAGAACGACAATAAGGACAACAATCCTAAAAATACACGCCCACAGAAGGATAATTCTTCTAATACTTCAAAAAATACTGGGCGCAATTCCAAAAAACCTATTAATACTAAAGGTGGAGGAAACAGCAATAACTCAAACAATAGTAATACCAACCGCAACAATAATAACAATAATCAGAACCAGAACCAGAATAGCGGCAATAAGGATAGCCGCAACCGTTACCGTGATCCTGATTATGAGTTTGATGGGATAATTGAAAGCGAAGGTGTTCTTGATATCATGCAGGACGGTTATGGCTTTTTGAGATCTTCTGATTACAATTACCTATCATCCCCTGATGATATTTACGTTTCACAATCTCAAATTAGGCTTTTCGGACTTAAAACAGGCGATACCGTACTAGGAGTCATAAGACCTCCTAAAGAAGGTGAAAAATATTTTCCCCTTATCAAAGTTTCAAAAATTAACGGTCTTGATCCCAATGTGGTGCGCGACCGGGTTTCTTTTGAACATTTGACCCCGCTTTTCCCTAAGGAAAAATTCAATCTGGCTGATCGTCAAAGCACGATATCAACCCGTATTATGGACATGTTTACTCCCATAGGAAAAGGGCAGCGTGGTATGATCGTTTCTCAACCTAAAACTGGTAAAACGATGCTTCTTAAGGATGTGGCAAATGCTATTGCAGCAAACCACCCCGAAGTGTATCAAATGATTCTGCTTATTGATGAGCGCCCTGAAGAGGTGACCGATATGCAGCGTAATGTAAAAGGTGAGGTTGTGGCTTCAACTTTTGACAAAGAAGCCCACGAGCATGTACGGGTAGCGAACATCGTTTTAGAAAAAGCAAAACGCCTTGTAGAATGTGGTCATGATGTAGTCATTCTGCTCGATTCAATAACACGTTTGGCCCGCGCCTATAACACCGTTCAACCTGCTTCAGGGAAGATTTTAAGTGGTGGTGTTGATGCTAATGCACTTCACAAACCAAAACGTTTCTTTGGTGCTGCACGGAATATAGAAGGCGGCGGCTCGCTTACCATTATAGCAACTGCACTTACCGAGACTGGGTCTAAAATGGACGAAGTGATCTTTGAGGAATTCAAAGGTACTGGTAACATGGAACTTCAACTGGATCGTAAGATTTCCAACCGAAGGATTTTCCCAGCCATGGACCTTACTTCATCAAGTACGCGACGCGACGATCTTCTGCTCAGCGAGAATGTATTACAGCGTATGTGGGTATTGCGCAAATACCTTGCAGATATGAATCCTGTAGAGGCGATGGAATTTATCAATGACCGTATTAAACAGACCAAAAACAACGAAGAGTTCTTGGTCTCAATGAATGGATAATTTATTTCCGCTTTGCGGAACTTGATACTAATAAAAAAAGCGGGGCTTGTTATAGCCCCGCTTTTTTATTTTGTAATGTCTTCATTAAACAATAGCCAAGAGCAAGTACACAAATTATTCTGAAATATTTTTGCTCTCTGAAGCAAGCTTCACTATATCTATAATTCCACTTCCCCTAATATCTGAAGAAAATGATTAGCTACTAGCAAAAGCACGTTTCAATTATATATTTCGAATGCACTGCTTCGCAACTTTTCAAAAAATAGAGTTTAATTGACAAATTTTATTGATTTGTGTCATTGGCCGTCTTACTTGACTTCATCATTTGATATTTATCATACTGCCCATCAGTAAGAGTAGACTTCATAGCTTTATCTTGCTGATCTTGATAGGCACTTTGATTGTCATTCCCAGTTTCATCTACAGCCCCCATATTTGATTGATAGGTTTCTATTTGCTCTTTACTCATTTCTAACTCACTGTAAGTTTGAGACATATCTTGATTCATAACACCCATATTTTCCATATCTCCTTGCTTATAGGTGACAACACCATCAGCGTTGGCATTATTATCAATACTTGATGTCGTATCACCACTGGGCGTTGTACCATTCATAGTGTCTTTAGGTTTATCATTTGTAGATGTTTCGCGGCAGGATATAATGCCAAATAGCAACATACCTATTATAATTAAATTCATCTTTTTCATGAGAGTAAGATTTAAATTTCATCAATCGTCTAGCACTGTATTTATATCATTAAATTACAATTGGTTTACTCAAAAAATACTTAGAAAATGTTAAAAATACAGGGGTCACATTTATAAAAAGGTCGAAGTAATACCATTTAACCTTTAAAAACACTGGAAAAAGCATCCAAGTAAAAATCATATCCAGTAACAGATTTAATAATTTGATTTTCAGCGCTTTCAATTAGCCCCTCTATTTTAACCTCCAAAGA